>Ga0155736_106_pt1 | contig 257879 bp, 298 predicted proteins | sample RifCSPlowO2_01_FD_107390 | JGI IMG/M metagenome (GOLD analysis project Ga0155736, IMG submission 107390) | Candidatus Woesebacteria bacterium RIFCSPLOWO2_01_FULL_44_14 | reverse complement strand
TTAGTGCCGTATATTTACGGAAACATACCGACTTAAGCCGTGAAAACAAAGCATATTGTCATCACCACAAATCTCTATCGCCAAGCCACCAAATCAAGAAGCGACTTCGACCACCCCAGCGGTAACAACAATCTTTACCAGAACCTTGATCCTCGGCTCGCAACCAGTATCGCCCTCCAGGAGCTTCCCGCCGGTTGGCAGCTTTCCTGGCACATTATCATCACTCAGCCCAGCCCAGTGAGTAAAAATTCGCTCAACAAAATCAAAGAACATATCAAAACCGCCGGCCAAAAAGCCGAGATTAAAATTTTTGCTTTCGAAAACATCCAGGGCATTCACGAGATTAACCCCAAGCTTTTCAATCTCACGACCTATCCCGGCACGAGAAACACAGCTTTTGCCCTGGCTAACCTTGACCGGGCTGATATTTTGATTCAAATTGACGCCGACGAGGAGCTGCCGCCAAATTACTTATCAACTGTTATTCAAACTCTGGAGCAAAATCCGAGAATTAGCGCCCTGGGGGGTTTTTACCTGGAAGAAGGCCGCCGCGTCTCCCCGCTGGCTGATCCGCTTGAGTCCTGGCCCAAGTATTCGGCCATGAACGTTGATACCACTGAAATCACCGCCAATGACAAAGTTGCCCCCAGCTACTTCGCCAAGGGGGGCAACCTAATCGTTACCAGAAAATTTTACAAAAAAATGTGTTTCCCAACTGCCATTCCTCGTGGTGAAGATTTTGCCATGATTTTGCGTGCTTGGCTCACTTACTACAACGGCAATAAAAAAGCCGGTATCAAAGCCAAAGATCCAATCTTTAAATTCTGGGTCAACCCCAGCCGCGACATGGCGATCATTCATCACACCCACCACGCCGCAATTAAAAACTTCCTTAATTACCTCGAGAAAAATTTGGAGCGCTTCGCTATTGAAACAAACACTATTAAGAATCAAAAAGGGCTTTCCCCTAGACAATTAAGAAGTGATTCTACCTACATTGGTAAGGTAATTTTCATCCCAAACTTTCCAACTATAGTCCAAACCATTTATGCCGAGTTGCACAAAAAGGCCCGGAAAGGGACTTCAATGATTACCAATCCGGTAGTCGTTTCCTTGCGGGCCGCAACCGCCGGCCCGGAAAACGGGCCAACCTACACCAAAGCACAAATTGAAAATTCAAAAATAAGACTTATGGCTCATTGGGAGAAAATCAAAGAAAGAAACTATTGGAGGCAGTTTCAAAAGGAGCAAGCCGAGTATATTGAAGCGCTTAAGTCTGTCTCCCGGCTAGGCCGCCCAAAACCATTGGCAAATTAAGAAGTTTTCGCTGCAACGGATCAAGTACCATCCCTAAAGCCTCAAGAGTTACTGCCCCCAAAAGGTTACTGTCACCTTTTTCACCAAAAATTACCGGCGCGTGACCCGTCTCACCACCGTATTCATAAACCGCGCCCCCTAATTGTCTTTTTATAAACTCACCGTTTGCAAGAGTAAATTCTTTCTCAGAACTGGGTTTTATTCCCAGTTTACCAAGAACCTCTTGACCAACCACTGAATAAACCGCTCCAGAATCTACTAAAAAATCCACTACTTGCCTGTTGTGCGGCTTGGCCGGATTACTGACAGTAATTTTAAGTTTAGTTAAGCCCATGTGGTAACAATTATAGCATTGCCCGTAAATCAATCAATAAGTCGGTTCCACTGGTCCAGCCTTTGTGACATTCTTACCGTTGACCGGAACCCCCAACACCCAGCCGATGGTATTGGCAACAGAAACACCGACACGCAAACCGGTGAAGCTGCCCGGCCCGGTTACCACCTCCACCCCAGTTACGTTTTTAATTTTCTTACCCTTTTTCTTGAGCAACTCGTCAATAAAAGACAAAAGCATCTGGGCTTTTTGTTTTTTAGAATCAGCCTCAAAGCGTTCACCATCAAACCCAACAATAATGCGTTCGGAATTACTGGTATCGATAAATAGTTTCATTTTTAAGCACGCGTACGATAAAACTGCCTATGTACCCTGCTCCACCCGTCACCAGTATCCTCTTCATTTTTATTGACAAGTTTGCTATAATAAACTCAAACCGAGCCGAAAACTGACCGTATAGGCATGCGTCCTATCTGGGACTAGGCTCTTCCACCCCCTCGGGGGTGGTTTTTTTCCCTTGGTGTCCTGACCGGTCTCGTCAACGTAACAGTAGATTTTTTCAACCGAAATCTTTTTCATCTAATAGTTATTCCCCGTTTGTTCTTCCCTTCACTTTCAAACTGTATCCAAATAACATCTTTTGGCAAATGGTCATGAATTTTTTCTGCCCATTCGATGACCACTACGTTATCGGGATTGTCCCAGATTTCTTCTACCCCCAAGTTTTTTACTTCTTCCCAGACGTTGTCTTCCAGTCTGTACAAGTCGAGGTGGTAAAAGTGGTTGTAGTTGCGCATTAAAATAAACGTTGGGGAGATAATTCTTTGCTTGACTCCCAAACCCTTGGCCAGGCCTTGGACAAAGGTCGTCTTTCCACTTCCCAAATCCCCCACCAATGCAACCACCTCCCCACCTCTTAATTTATTTGCAAATTCTTGGCCAAATTTTTGAGTTTGGCTGGCGCTTTGGGTAGTAACTTCCATACTATATGTATTGCAAGCAGCGCCCCTATTGTATCAAAACCGACATCCCGCAAGCGAGGTTCACGCCCCGGAGTAAAGCTTTGGTGCAATTCGTCGGTCAAACCATACAAAACCGCCAAGATAATAGAAATCGCCGCGGCTTTCTTGCGACTCACGCCGCTATTGGTAAATCCGCGGTACAAAAGAATGGTAAATACACCGTATTCAATAATGTGGGCAGTTTTTTTGACAATAAAATCCTGCCAATAGATTCGGCTCGCCGGTGTCACCGGCCGGGTGGAAAACAAAAAAATAACTCCTGCCCAAGCAAGCGGCGGGAGCCAATATTTAACTAATTTCTTCTGGAAAATTTTTTCGGTCATGAAAAAACAAATATGCCGCTCCACCTATCATACCAACTCCGCCAACTATAAATACACCCGCAATAATGGGAAATTTCTTTCTTTCCTTCTCCTCTTCCTCCGGCGTCGGTTCGGGCGTCGCCAATTCCTCCCTTAAGCCCAAAACCATTTCTTCCTGATCCTCATCCCCTTGGTCATCGGAAGCAGAACTTACCGTTGGCTTAGGAGTAGCTTTAGCGGTAGCTTTTGGTGTTGGCGTGGGAGTTGGAGTAGGTGTAGATGTAGGCGTCGCCGTGGCCGTGGGCGTGGGAGTGGAAGTGGGAGTAGGAGTTGGGACAAAACATGGCTGACCAGAAGCATTAAGTGTATTTTTAGAACTATTGGCTAAGACTATCAACGAACCATCCCCATCCGTTTCTCTACCAATTGTAATTCCTTCCGGAGGTGCACTTGTGTATGGATACTCCTCTACAATTGATAAACTTGAATTTAATAATATAACCGAGTCCGCCGAAGCGCTATTCCAATTAAAATTACCACTCGAAAATACCATACAGTTTTTAGCGGGTAAAACCGTACTCGCGGGAATAGTATATTTCTCACTTGGGCTAGCGCTGTCATCGATAACCCAACCTGAAATATTTTCTTCCGAATTTCCCTTGTTATACAGTTCCATCCATTGTCCGCTCGAAGGATTAATTTGAAACTCATTTATCACCACCTGCGCGGTTGCGGTAGCGGGAAAAGTAAAAAGAAAAAGTAAGACTACAATAATACGTATTAATATAGTTTTGGGTAGCATGGGTTATTTGTAAGTTAAGTCATTTTATATCATTTATTTGATACCGACTAGACGTTTAGCATATAATTCACAAATTAAGATGGCTAACGACCATGAGCGACCACTTCTCTTATACCCTGTCAACAAGGCGGCAGATTGGGTAGATGATCATCCAGTTGTTTCAAGACGAACAGTTCTTGGTTTATTACTTTCCGCCTGGGGACTCTGGGCATTTGATCGTGTCAAATTCGTTCTTGAGGCAACTAATACTTGGGAAAAATTATGGCTTCTGGGAGCCCAATACGAAGAGCCGAAAATCCGTGAGGAAGAAATCAAAACTGTCGGAAACGTCAGAACTATCAACACAAGTAGCTACTACGAAATAGTCCCTGTATTACCAAACGTTTCTTTAAGTCCTCTCGGCCCGAACACTTTTTCTGAGCAAGCGCAAAATGCTCCATTTCTTTATAACTTTGTGTTTTTAGACAACGGTAAAAGTCAGTACGCAGAAGAAATTAAAAATGAAGCTAATCCATTTTATCTTCGTGAAAACGAATCACAACAGTCGTATGTTTTCACTGTTTTTATGCAAACTCTCGATGAAAACTTTTTTCATTTGAGCCAAGAAGAACAAAAAAACTCCTTAAGATCAACCGAAGCCTATGCCAATGCTGATATTTACGCAATTTTCCGATTTGTGGCCGAGCACGAAAACAATCTTGATAATGTTACAAATGAAGTTTGGGATCAAACCCTTGAGGGATACCGAAGTTATTTTTACAACTTGGAAGACGACAAAAGACCTACTTTCGTTAGAGTTTCACTTCCTTTCAATCACGATGCTAATAATCATTAGCTACCAACGGGGATCTGTATAGGCTTTCCCTCCCTCGCGTGGGCCACCACCCAAAACCACAACTCGAGTTGTGCCATCTGGATCATGCCTAACATTTGCTACAATCCTGATCGAGGGCTTTGGTTTTAAGCGATGAGTAATTATTCTGTCCCCCCACCCAATCGGCTCAGCCAACAGAAGTGTATTAGCTATGAAGGGGTTGGTGGCTAAAAGATACATCACGCTTCTCAACTCTCTCGCAAACGATTCTGCGTGCTCCCGGGTGGTTTTATCGCTCAATTCTAAATCAGCCGCTCTGAAATCCGGATTTTCAAGAACCTTACCTCCAGGTAGCTCGACGATTACTTTCGTTGACCGAACATTCTCGGTTGTTGCCGAAACCATTTGTATCTCCTCTTTCCCATCTACTCCAGCAAAGGGGAGGGCCAGATATCTTTTGCCAAAATTAACTTGGATCCCATATTCGCCCCACCAATCAGCCAAATCAGCTCGAACATGGCGCTGCACTAATCGGCGAAACGGATCAGCTTGCTTGCTTTTAAAATCCCACCTCTCGCGGCGCGCCAAATAACCGGCGACATTAATAAGTAATTCCGAATAAACTCCGGATCCCTCATCTCCCGATTCATAAGCTGCTGCTAAACTTAAGGCGGATTCTTCATTAAAATATGGTGTGCTAGCTAACCACACAACTGCCGCTTCGAGCTGGCTCTTGCTATCAGCTTCTTCAAGCAACCAATCTAAAGCCGTAGCAATTTCCTCTGGTTTTGGCGCTTCACGAACTCTCTGTTGCACCGCCTCTGCCAATCTTCCGATCCGATTGGGGAAAATAAGACCATACAAAAAAGTCGTCTCCCGATCCTTTACGATTTCCGGTTCCAATGCACCCAAAGACTTTTCCTCAAAACGCGTCTGACTCCTTTGAAGCCATTCAACCTCTTCGTAGTCGCCTTGTATGGCACTCATCTTATCCATCATCGCCTGTTGTGACTTGCTCAATCTCTTCAGCCCGTGCTTTTTTCCTAAGGTGCTAAAAATCAAACCGGATTCTGTTTTCACAACTGGAACTATATGACTCAAAATCCTACGAGAGACCACGTATTGTGCCCGATCAAGAATCTCAGAATTAGTTTTTGGCTTAACTCGACGGCCAGCCACCTTGCGGCCAATTATTCTGGCTTCCTGCTCGGCAATTTCTCTTTTCAGGCTACTAATAGCTGTGTTCACTCCAGATATCTCTTGTTCAAGATCATCCCTCTGTAAAGAAATCGCTGCGGCTTTGTCAGTAACATCTCCATTTCCACCTTCTAAAGTGGACGGCAACTTCTCCTCCATAAAAACACGAAAGTTATTAAGAGGCGAAGCCAGATGGGGATACTTCTCCGAGAGATTTTTTATCCGAGTCGCAAACAAACTTTCGGGGAGGGCAACTCGCTCAGCTTCCAACGTTGCCATAGCTACCCATAATAATAGACTAAAATAGCTTTTTCTGCAAGCTAATAATTGACATGTAGGTAGTAGGTGTCTAGGCCTTCTGATTGGGCCACACGGACGTAGCGTAGGGTTCCGCCTTTACAACCGATTGCCCCGCGATATAGTGTCCCCGGTTGAACCGCTTTTACTGTCCAGTCATTGTTGTTGTTAACCATGTCCAGGCCCGTGTGTGGAGCGCCACCATAATATTTCAACTGGCTCGCATAATAGGTCATCCCGTATCCTTGGGTAATTCTAACTGGATCGTTAACCGGCCATTGCCAGGAACCAGAAAATCCGAAGGGTCCATCTGGAGCATTGTCCCAAATAATTCCCTTCGGGGCTAAATAGTTAGCCGGATTCTGGTGGGCGCTATTTTTTACCACTTCCAAGTGTAAATGACCACCACTGGAACAGGCTGATGGGCTGGGGATAATGCTGGCAATTCTTGCCCCCTCAGCCACCGGGCCAACTTGGTTTTCCTGACCCTTCCCGGCAATAATCGCTGATATGGCTTCAATTTCGGCAAGTGCTTTGGATAGTAGTTCCTGGTAGCGCTTTTCGTCATTTCTGGTCACGGAAAGAAGTTGAGCTTTGGCTTCTTTTTGTACTCCCAGAACTTTGGTTTGTTCTTCAAGTTGGGTAGCCAACTCCTCCTGGCTGGTTCTTTCTTCCACATACGCATTTTGGGCTTTTTGCAAGCGAACCAATAAACCCCGGTCTGCTTCCTGAATTTTGGCGAGGTAGCGGAATCTGGAAACTATTTCCGTCAAATCATGACCAGAGAAAGCTAAAAACAGGCTGTCGCCAAAACGAGTCATTTTGTAGGTTTCCACTGCCCGGGAAGAAAAGGCGTCGGTGAGGCTCCCAAGTGAGAGCTCAAGCTGATCAATCCTGCCTCCCAGAAGTAAAATTTTCTCCTCGGTTTGCTTAATCTTAGCTTCGGTCAACCTGATCTGAGCATTGAATTGGGCAATTTGATTTGAAAGGGTATTGGCCTGACTAGACAGTCTTGAAAGCTCTTTTTGGTACTCATCAATTTTCTTGTTGACTTCACAAAGGTTGTCGCATGTCTGAGACAAAACGGAGGTAGGCCTAAACCAAAAGGCTAGTGCAAGCAGGAGTGTGAAGCAAAGCGTTTTTAACCATTTTCCCATTGTTATCGCCTGGCGCGAGAAACTGCAATCAAACTGCCTCCCAAGGCAATTAACACCCCGACAATTAACTCAGCCAAAAAGATTAACCCCAAAAGCAAGAAGAAATCAAGGCTGTTTTTAGGTAAAATCGGAATCGGCGAGAAATAACCAATGATGGAGGGGGTGGCATAAAGAAGCAAGATAAGTGCCACTATCCAACCAATTAACGTACCGATAATGGAGTAAACAATCGCTTCCAAAACAACGGGAGCCCGGATAAAGCCTCCCGTCGCTCCCAAAAGGTCCAGAATCTCAATTTCGTTTTTCCTGGTTGTAATTCGTAAACCGATCACAACCATCAACACCAGAAAAGATGCTCCGGTTAAAATAGCTACCAAAGATATTCCCCCGATTCGAATATACAAAGTCGCCGTTTTCAAATTCTCAACCACGTCATTGAGGTTATCTTCCCCGCCAATGCTGGCCGTGAAGCCAACACTTTCAACAATTGCTTCCTGTTTGATTTCCTCAACCACTTGCCTGGCGTACTGCAGGTCTTTGAGGGAAAACTCTAAGCTGGCAGGAAAAATGGAGGGGCTAACCAATTCAGCCAACAGAGGGTTGTCGCTGGTTGCATCTTTGTAAATGGTAAAAGCTTCTTCTTTAGTCACAAAGCTAATGTCCCCCACCCGCTCATCTCCCGAAAGCTTCCTTTGAAGATTCGTAATCTGCTCCGTCGTGGCTTCATCTTTCAGGAAAGCAATTACTTGTGGCCTGGTTTCAAAGTGAACTAGGACTTGGTTGCTGGCGTAAATTAAAACCGCAAGCAGTGTCGCAATGAAAAAAGTCAGGGAAAGCACACTGACGGCGGCCATGGCCTGGAAAGGCGATCTTCGAATGTAGCTTAGAGCCGTTTTTAAATGCATACTATTTACCGCTTTTTGTGCTTGCCATGCCCACTGTCATGGACCAGTTCACCTTTTTTGAGTTCAATCACCCTTTTATCCATTTTATCTATTATCGCCTTATGGTGCGAGGCAATAATCACCGTTTTACCTTCCTTGTTGATTTCATGAAATAAATCCATAATTGCGTCAGCCGTTTCCCAGTCCAGGTTACCCGTTGGTTCATCGGCAAAAATTACCCTGGGATTTGTGACCAGGGCCCGGGCTAAACTTACCCTCTGAGCCTCCCCCCCCGAAAGCTGGGATGGAAAAAGTTGGGCCCGATCCAAAATACCCACCAGTTTTAAAACTTGATCTGCTCGCTTGACCCACTCCTCCTCGCTAACACCAGCAACAGCCAGCGCTACCTCCACGTTTTCTCTAACCGTTCTTTCAGGAAGGAGCCTGTAGTCTTGAAAAACCACCCCTATTTTTCGTCTGAAAAAGGGAAGTTCTTTTTTTGGAATCTGAGACACCTTGGTTTCGTCAAAAATAACTTCACCGGCGGAAGGATGGTATTCACCAAGCAAAAGATGAAGTAGGGTAGTTTTGCCCGCCCCTGATGGCCCAGAGATGAAAACAAACTCACCGTCAGCGATTTCAAAATTTACGTTGTCAATCGCTTTAATATCACCAAAACTTTTGCTGACATTCTCAAATTTAATCACTGCACCACTTTTACTTTACCAACGTCCATTAGCCAGCTTGCCTTACGGGCAGAAATTGTTTCTCCCCAGACTTTAACCGTCTTGCCTTCAAAGGAGGTCAGATCAATGACCGTGGAGGTCAGATAGACCCAATGAGTCTCCCCACCTTCGCGTTCAAGACGGTGTGTTCCTTCTCCATCAATCCCGCCGGCAACAAGCTTCCCCTCAGCCGAATCCCGGAAAGTCGCTTCGTCTTCAAGACCTGCCTCGGTTTCGGTTTGCTTTGCTCCCGGGGCAGCTTTCTCACCCTTGCCGCCAATGCCAGCCAGGCTGTTACCGGACAATACCCAACCAGTAATTAAGCCCGCACCGACGACCAGAAGTGCTACCACCGACATGATAACCGTACTTCGGGTATCATGCTTTTTAATCGGAAATTTATTGAGGATAGGCTTAACCACGGAAACCACTCCTGCTTGGTTTTGTGTTTGTCCACTCTCCTGCATACAAAATAAATATAGCAGAGATTTATAACAATAAACAAGTAGCTACAATTTCAACTCTGCCTCAACAAACTCATCCAAATCACCGTCGAGGACCGCATCGGGATTGCTAGTTTCAACAGCAGTTCGCAAATCTTTGACCATTTTGTAAGGGTGGAGAACGTAGGAGCGGATTTGGGTCCCCCAGGTTGCAGGGGTATACTCCCCTGAAACTTTTTCCTTTTCTTTCCGTTGCTCCTCCTGATGTCTAGCCCAAAGTTTAGCCCGCAGTAAATTCAGGGCATATTTTCTATTTTGTTCCTGATAACGCTCAGTTTGAGCCGTCACAACCAAACCGGTAGGTTTGTGTCTCAAGCGCACTGCGCTGGAAACTTTCTGGACATTTTGGCCCCCTTGGCCACTGGCTCGAAAAAAATCCCACTCCAGGTCATCTTCTTTTATTTCAATGTCGGGCAGGTCAACCTCTTCAAACTCGGGTAAAACTTCAACCAAGGCAAAAGAAGTTTGGCGCAGTTTATCGGCATTAAATGGGGATTGCCTTACCAACCGGTGCGTCCCGGCCTCGCCTTTCAGATACCCATAAACGTAAGCACCAACGACTCTAAAAGTGATGCTTTTTATCCCCGCTTCTTCCCCGGCGGTTTGATCAACTACTTCCATCTCCCAACCTTTGCGCTCACAAAAGCGCATGTACATCCGCAGCAACATGCTAACCCAATCCATAGCCTCGGTACCGCCCTGGCCGGCGTGAATAGCAACGATGGCGTTTTTAATGTCATATTTACCGGACAAATATGTTTTTAATTTCAGTTTGGCAAGTCTTTTTGCCAGCTTATCCACCTCTGCTTGATCGTCAAGTTCCTTTACGATTTCTATTTCCTCCGCAATACCCTCAATCTCTTCAATTTCTTTCTTAATGTCCCCCAACTTTTGCATTGTCTCCCGCGCCGCTGCCTGGTCATTCCAAAAGTCAGGGTCAGTAGAAGCCGCTTCAAGCTTTTTGGTTTCCTCCTCTTTTGCGGCCAGATTAAGACTTTTAACTATGGTGTCAAATTCTTCAATTACTTCGTCAATTTTTATCTTGACATCACTCATGAGCTTATTTTACCAGCTACGCTGTTAAATTCGAAGAGTCAAGTCGGCTAGACTTGTTTTTACCCCCAAAGCCGTTATGATAATTTTTAATGAGACAGCTCCACGAAATCCAACTTGAAATTCTCAAGAAACTTCTTTTTGCTGACAAACTGCGCTTCACCGACATGAAACCAGATCCAGAAATGGAAAACAATCAATTTACTTTCCATCTAGACCAACTAATCGAATTTGACTATATCCAAAAAGGGCCCAGACATTATTCCCTAACCAGCAAGGGTAAAGAATATGCTAACCGGATGGACACGGACAAGACAAAAATTGCCTTGCAATCTAAAGTTTCCGCTTGGGTTTGCTGCTCCAGGCAAAAAAACGACCAAGCACAGTACCTTATTTACACTCGCCTGAAACAGCCTTTTTACGGCTGCCAAGGATTTTTGTCTGGGAAAGTACGATACGGAGAAAAAATCATCGACGCTGCCAAACGCGAGCTCAAAGAAGAAACAGGCCTGACAGGAGAACCACAAATCATAATGATCAAACATTATCTTGTATATAACAAAAATTACAAAGAGCTTCTGGAAGATAAATTCATGTTTCTTTGTCTTGTTAAAAATCCCAAAGGAAAGTTAAAGGCCAATAATGAAGGTAAATTTGAATGGGTCGGTGAAAAGGATTTAAAAAGGTACGTTACTAACCACTTTGAAAGCTGGGGAGCTTTTGAACAACAAGTCAAAGAGATACAGAATTTTGACGGTCATATCGCCCTGCAAGAAATCGACCACCAAAGCGAAAAATTTTAAATGGGCAAAGAACAGCTTTCAGAAGAAGCCAAAAAAATGTGCCGAATGTGCAATATAAGAGACCGGCATGATAACACTTGTGGTTATTTCTATTCAGAAGAGGAGGCCATTCGTACACAAAACACTCGTGCCGAACGGGGGGTATGTAAACATGTTGAAATTTCGGGACCTCTCAAAAATGAGTTGGCTTTCTCTAACCCACAATTTGTAAAACTCTCTGGCTGGATAATAAAAGAGGGGGATCAATGGGTGTATCGGGGAAAAGCTCCCAGAATAGATGACATTTATGATGATGACCCTACGGAGAGCAAATCTGCGAGGTAACGGAGGCGGCATCGGAGGCATCAAGAGACTCAAACATTTGCAGGACTAATTCGGCCGTGGGTGGCTCGTTAGCCAGGGAAGAGGGAATTTCCTCAGTGACGCCCAGAACGTTGACCAACTTTTCCCGGCCCGACTCGAGTGCAATTTGGACGGGCTTGGGGGCATTCTCCCACCCCAAAAGCTCGGTCAAAATTGTCCGGCCCCCAACCAGAAGAAAGCCTTCGAGAACCACGGTTAAAACAAAGCCAATGGCCATCCAGGCATACCAGCCGGAAAGCGACCAATTCATGAAAAGGCGGCGCAGACGGGCAAGAGTAAGAACCAAGACAAAAAGCAAACCAACAATGGCCGCGGCCTGCAAGTAAGTTGGCTCAAAGGACAAACCACCAATATCATAATGCAGGTTCTGCAAAGGCAATGGGTTCATAAGAATAGTTTACAACGAAGCTGCAGAAGAATCGAGATTCTTAAGGTCCGAGTCGGGAGAGCCAACCTGAGTTTGGTTGATTTCGGCTTCAATTATATCCAAATCGGTAGAATTTGAAATAGGCTCAGGTGTACCGGTCGGAACAGTGCTGGCCGTAGGAAAAGGCAGCCTAAAACCACCAGGCGCCTTCCCTGCACTTTTAAGCAAGTAATATGAACCTGCTCCGGCCAGAACAATCAAAGACCCAAGCAAAATAAGCATTAACACCGGGGCAAAGCCACTATTCTTCTTCATTTTCATTTTGACTGATTAGGTTTCTTAGCTCTTGGAAAGCTGTGTGAACCTCATCTCTTGCCTGTTTGACCAAATCTCTAACTTGGCTCATATCTTCCTTAAACTGAGCCAAAAATGCCTTAACATCCTGCCCTAAGTTGTTTTCGTCACCAATTTCAAAGACATAGTCATTATCGGCCAAACCATCAAGAGCTGCCTGGGCATCAGCAATTGTGGCTTCGGCATTTGCTATTGCCTCATCTACCGCCGTCGTGTCAAGTCCAGACTCGGCTGCCCTCTCGGCTCTGACTTCAAGCTTGGCCAGGATTTTAATTAACCGGGAGAGAATATCGCTCCAATGACTAACCCACTTGGAGAAAACGCTGGTCATGCGTCTATCAAGATTCTCCAGTACCTTCCTTTTTTTCTCGTCTCTTAATCCCTGGAGTCTTGCTTGAAATTCTTCTCGGTTTTGCAGGGAATTCTCAAGCGCGGTCTCACGCCGTTCTTGCAAGTTTTGCCCCGCCTCTTGCCTTAATCTCTCCGCTTCCTGAATTCGGTTGAGGGCCTCCTGGGGAAGTAATTCATCTTCATCAGCCAAAACCGCGGCTCGTACGCTGGTATCAACACCTAGTTTGTTAGGAAGATTAGCAGCTGGGGCAAAAGCGTTGACCGCAACTATCAGAGTTACAAAAAGAGAAGCCAGGCTTTCCATATAATAATATAAGTCTACAAAGTTATAATAAGTGTGTCAATTTCCTGTCGGGCTGGGTGAAGGCGACAAGGTTGGTGTAGGCGATGCTGTCGATGTTGCCTTTGGCGTGGGTGTAGGGGTAGCTGTGATACTGGGCTTGGGTGTGGCACCTTTGCGCATTCCGGTCGTAATTGAAACGTCAACACTCCCGGAGCTGGATGTTCTTGTTTTGACAGTTTTGTAAGTATCCTCCAGAAGCTTGGTTATTTCCTCGACTATACTGTCCGGCAACTTGTCCGAGAAAACCACACTCGTGGCTTCATTGTCCTGGTTGCTGGCATTACCAGCCTCAATTTTTGAATAGCCCAAAGTTTTTAACTTACCCTGTAAAAATCCCGCTTCGCCGGCGATACCTGTGCCGTTTAAAACTTCAATGGAAACTTTCTCCTTAGCCACAGGTTCTGGCGTTGAGGTGGATTCGGGTGTACTTACTGTTTCCGCTCCCCTGATAAAGGGCGTCGGTGTGGGCGTTGCCTCCGGCTCCTGTCTTGATTTTCCTATGAAGTAAATGCCAACCCCAACTGCTATAAGCAGAAGGAAAATGCCAATAACCAATATCCCTGTTTTACCTTTTTTCTTTCTTGTCACACCGGGAGGTGTGGGGGGGTTGGTAAAATTTGATTGCACTTCTTGACCCGTTTCCTGTCCTTCTTCCATTCTGGCCGCCAGTATAAACAGCTAAAATCAACTTGTCAAATTTTTGGCCAAACTCTACCGCGCAAAATCATCGCCTCGACAATTTTTTTGACGGCCAGATAGTAAGCCGACTTCCTAAAAGACAGCTTCTTTGCTAAATGCACTGCCCATACTTGCTCAAAAGCATCCCCCATCTTTTTCCTGAGTTCGTGGTTAACCCTTTCTGCTTCCCACTTATAGCCGTGTAGATTTTGGACCCATTCAAAGTAACTCACCGTAACGCCTCCCGCGTTAACCAAGACATCTGGCAAAACATCAACACCCTTTTTTATCAAAAAGTCTTCCGCTTCGGGAGTGGTCGGACCGTTAGCAAGCTCCAGAATAATTTTTGCTTTCACTTTGCTTGCATTGCCTTTGTGAATTGCGTTTTCCAAGGCCGCCGGTACCAGGATATCAACATCCAAGGCCAGGAGATCCTCATTACTGATAGTTGAAGCAAGCGAGTCATTTTTGGCTTTGGCGGCAAGTTGTCGATCCACGTTCAAACCGGATGGCCGATAGACACCCCCGGTCGAATCAGAAACAGCCACCACCCGATACCCCTGGCTGCTTGCTAACTTTGCAAACCAACCACCTGCATTGCCAAAGCCCTGGATGGCAATTTTCAAAAAACTCTTTTTTAATTTCTTTTTGCCTACATAATCGTTCAAGACAAAAAGACCACCCATAGCTGTTGCCGAGTCCCTACCCAGCGAGCCGCCTAGTTCAAGCGATTTGCCGGTCACGACCGCCGGAGAGCTTGCCCCCAATTTTTTTTCGTAACTTTCCAAAAACCAGGCCATGACCTGTGAATCAGTATTGACATCCGGCGCGGGGATGTCTTTCCAGGGGGAGGCAAATCGGATCATAAACTTCCCATATTCCCAGGACAACCTCATAAGCTCACTTTGGGAGAGCGCTTTGGGGTCAACGACAACTCCACCCTTTGCACCTCCATACGGCAGGTCGACAACGGCGCACTTTAGGCTCATCCAAACTGAGAGAGCTTTGACTTCATCTCTTGTCACATCAGGGTGAAAACGGACACCTCCTTTGAATGGGCCCCTGGCGTTGTTGTGTTGGCAGCGGTATCCCACAAAGTTTTTCCTTTTGCCGTTATCCATGACAATAGATAATTTTTTCTCCCAGAAATGCTGGGGTTTTTTAAGTTTTTTTATCGCCTCACTAAGAAGTTTTTTGTCTTGATTAAATGCCTCCTCGAGGTCGCCAACCACAGCGTCAATCTGGCTCTTTGCAATGGCAAAAGAAGAAGTCATATTATTTTTCCCCGGCCATCTTTAAATAAACTTCTCTTAGAAGTTTTGCATCGTCAAGCGCATTGTGCATTTTGTATTTTGAAGCGTCAATGTTAATCATCTTGAAGAAATTTTCTTTGTCTTCAGGATAATATGATTCCGGATTAATTCCCAGCGCCCATAAAACTGAGGCAAAATCAATCGGTAACCAGTGGAAAACGCTTTTATCTTCCCTACCAAATAACTTACAAATGTAGATGAAATCATACTGGTTAATCATCGAAACCATATATGGCTTCTCGCCCCCCACAAATTTTTTGATTTGTTTAGCTGCCTCCTGGCGACTCACTTTTGGCATTTTTAAAGTTGGTAAGATATTTTTCTTAACCCACGGGTCCACCGGCCCGCTATGCTCCAGCTCCAAATATAGTTCTTCGCCCGTCAGTTTCACCAAGCCAACAGAAAGGATCTCTCCCACATACGGGTCAAGACTCGAGAATTCAGTATCCAAAAAAATTATGTTTTTGGAATAGGGCTTGAATTTATATTTCATGAACTTCCAGAAATAAAATTTGATTTTGTAACAATAGACCTTTTTAATCTTTTTTCTAAATCTTTTCTTGCCCGTCCGGCTACTCCACCACCCTCTTTAGCATCTTTCCGTAATTTTTTCACTCCTTTCGTATTCCTAACTTTATGTATCTCAGTTGTTGATCTTTCCCCAAGCATTGTAAAAAGAAGTTCGAAGTCATCCATATGATCTCTCAGATTTTGTCTTTTTAAACCTTTAATTTTCCGGTATTGTTTTGGAGTTATCCCAAAAGTAGCTTTGGAAATCTCGGCCGTCAATATCTCATAATCTTTTTTAATTCTCGCCCCTCTTTTTTGCCATTCGTCGGTTAACTCTTCGCGGATAGCAATTCCGCGCATTCTTTTCTCAATCCAACTTTCAGGGTATCCTTTCAGTTTATAAAGGAGCCTTGTTCGCTTTGTCGCCAGTTCCGGATCCTCAATTTCTTTAACTCTTTCATAGCCAACCTTGGCTAACCACCGTTTAAAAGGTTCTGCTTTGGGGGAGGGTACAGTCTGCACAATTCGAAACACAGTTTCTGTGCTGGCACAATCTGTCAATCTTAATTTCCTGTCTGGTGCTTCTAATTTCAACCGTACGATTTTTTCGTACACTTCGGAGAAACCCTCTTTTTTTAATTTGATTTTAAGGTCGCTCCAGTACCGCTTGGGAATGTTACTATCTGTAAGAACTGATACAACATCAATTACAGAAAACCACCACTTATCCTTATAAACAACTCTCCTTACGTTTCTTCCCTTAAAAATTGCAATTCGAGTTGAAATCATAATTTACACTAATCCAAATTAAATACGAAATCAAGTGTGTATTACGAAGGCTGCTGAGGATAATGGCACCGTTATCTATAAAATTAACTTTAATTCTGTGTCACCATTTGAATATTTTTTAGTAACCTCAAATCCCTTTTTCCGGTAAAGGGAGATTGCAGGTGTTAAACTGCTATCCGTCAGAATATGAATGGATTTAAAATAATTTCGCCTACTGTAGGAAAGGGCGTGATCTACTAATTTTTCTCCCAATCCCATTCCTCGATATTCCTTGTATAGGAAGAACTTTCTCAGCTCGGCTTGACCCTCACCATTGTCTTCAATCCCCACAGAACCAATTATTCTATTGCGATCTTCCATAACAAAAAATTTACTTTTTCCCACACTGTAGAAATCAAATAAATCATAAAAATCAGGATCATATTTGGGAGAAGGTTTCCATCCGAACTCCGCCAGAACAACTGTAACTAATTTCTTTACTTGAATTTCGTCTTTCTTCTTGAAGTTTCTAATTTGCATGAAGGTAGTACGTTTCTTATTTTAATCCGCCTTTACATATCTAAAACATTCAAACCGCTTTCCCTTTATTGGGGGTGCAAAATAGTCCGTAGAGCCTTGTGCATGCTCCCTAGAATATTGTGATTTATGACATGCAATAGCCTTGGTTCTTTTTTCGGCAAATTCAGTCACGTCTACATATACAATATCCTGGTGACCCCATGAATCAACGAATAAAAATTCGGCCACGGAGTGGGTTGACAGTCCTTTCTGCAATTGGTTGGGGAAAAACAGATTATCACGGCTGTAAGGGTAGGCTGCATCAATCGTGCTGACGGCGGTGTTTCGGTGATCATGGTGATTGACATAATAGTTGCCCTCGAGATCTCTGATTAATACCTGTTCTGGGTTATGAGTCACTATCAACTCCGGCTTAAAACTCCTAATCGTTTCTACGATTTTTTCAATCGTATCGAGAGTGTTTTCAATCTCGCCGTCACCCAAGTTTAGGTTGATACTGTCGGCATCGCTCAAACCAAGTATTTTAAGAGCCTCCCTATCTTCTGATTCTCGGGTCTTGGCTAGTTCTTCTTCAGTAATAGCCTCTTGTCTAGAACCTTTATTCCCAGTCGTCATTTTTACCAATCTGATTTTTTTACCGTCTGCCACCAGCCGAGCAATTATTCCGCCGCAATAGATCTCAGCGTCATCTGGATGTGCAAAAACAAACATTATTTTTTGTTTACTACCAAAAATATCTTTATAAGAGTCATTCATACTTAATTATAACTTAAAACTATTTACTGTAATACTACCCATACTGGGGATAGTGACAATTTTTGAAATGCTATCCAAACAGGGCATCGCATAGGTTATTAATCTAAAGCACTACTGGTGATAAAAACCCATTTTTCTCCTGGAATTTTTTAGAGACTACAAAAGCTTGAGATACACTAAGCTCTGAAGACAATGCTGAGAGTTTGGACAGATCTTGCTGGGTGCCAGTTAGTTTTACTTCAAAAGCAGTATGTTTGTCTAAGATTGCATCAATCTCGGCAGTATTCCGTTTGTTATAGAAACTAACTTTTCCATATCTCACAAGTTGATTGATAATAGAATTTTCAAACAGTTGAGCTTCAGAAATCTTACCGATAATATTTAATAGTCCTGTATCAGTAAAGTAGACCTTTTTACCTCCAGCAACCGATCTATCTATACTTTTGCTAAGCTTTGGCAATAGTCTAATAAAAAAGGCTCCTTGTAAGAATTCAAGGAATCGGTATATCTTAACTCTATCAATAGAAAGTTCCCTTGATAGACGAGTTACATCAAGCATTGATCCAACTCGAGGCACTAGAAGTAAAATCATATCCCGAAGTTCCCGAATGTCTGAGTAATCAGACAAAATCTTAATATCTTTCTCAAAAAACGAAGCAAAGATATTTTTTAGAACCATTATTTTCGTATCCTTATCTTCTGTCGTTACTACCTCCGGAAAGCCACCATAGGTCAAAAAATCTTCATATTCTGCAATACGAGCCTTATGAGTAAAAATACTGTTTTTCTTGTATGCATCCTGTAAAATAAAATTCTGAACCTCTTTTAGTGAGACTGCATCTTTAAAATAAAGATATTCCTGAAAGCTTAAAGGGGGAAGTTCGTACAAAAATTTACGACCAGATAACGATTCTGGAAATAGATTCTTAAGATAAAAACTGGAAGACCCGGTTAAATAGAATTTAATACCATGATGGTCAATAAGATATTTAATGACTTTGGTGATTTCAGGGAAATTTTGGATTTCATCAATAAATACTGACAACTTACCTGCCTTTTTCCCCATGTCGGTAAGTCTTTTATAAATCACTTTATAATCTTCATCTTCAAAGATCTTTTGGTCGAGCGGATTGTCAAAATCAAACCACAATTTAGGTTCTTTAATTTCCTCGTATACTTGACGCATAAGGGTAGTTTTCCCAACCTGCCTCATTCCGGTAATAAGTAGTGCGTTTTTGTGATTAAGGTGCTTTACTAATTCGTAATATAAGAGCCTCTTTTTCATAGTGTAAATTTATTGTTACAGATTTGCGCAAATTTGTAAAGCCTAGTATACGGTAAACAAGTGTGTGTTACGCAGATTGTTGCGGATAGTGACACTTCTTGAATTTTTTTCCGCTCCCGCACCAGCAGGGATCATTGCGGCCGAGCTTCTTGCCCTGCGGAGCTTTAGCGAAGTGGGGTTCAGCAAGGCCGGTAGTATCAGACTGGTCGATATTTGTCTGGGCCGCATCAAGGGAAATTTCAGGTCGGCGGGCGGCTTGAACTCCAACTCTGAAAATCCTGTGTGAAAGCTCTTCGTCAATTCTATCAATCAGTCCCTCAAACATGCTGTAGGCTTCGTTTTTGAATTCCACCACCGGGTCTCTCTGGCCATAAGCCCGGAGTCTTACTCCCTCCCTGAGGTCATCAATCCGATCAATGTGATCAATCCAAAGGTGATCAATTGCTCCCAAGTAGGCAAACTTTTCAATCTGCCGCATAACATTCTCCCCCACCTGTTTTTCCCGAGAAGCATAAACCTCCTCAACCACTTGAGCCAAGTTAACATTTGCTTTCTGTTTTCCAAACCTCTTTCTTGATTCATCATCAAAAGGAACTACTTCCCAAAGCGAATCCAAATCACCAACCTGCGCTTTCACTTTCTCGAGAATCTCTTTTTTCAAGTCATCTGCCGCCAATACCCGACGCCTCAAACCATAAACAATTTCCCTTTGTTGGTTGGCAACGTCGTCAAATTCAACTAGGCTTTTGCGCATGTCAAAATGAAAGCCTTCAACCTTACTCTGGGCTTGCTCAATGGCCTTGCTTATTAATCTATTTTCAATCGGTTGGTCCTCGGGAATTTTGAGAGTATTCATGAGGTTGCCTATCTGTTCACCGCCAAAAATACGCATCAGATCGTCCTCCAGGGAAAGATAGAATCTGGAAGATCCCGGGTCCCCTTGGCGGCCCGAGCGGCCCCTGAGCTGGTTATCAATGCGGCGAGACTCATGGCGCTCAGTGCCAATGACGTGCAGGCCACCCGCTTGAACGACTTTGTCCCGGTCAGACTTAGTAGGATTGCTACCCCCCAAAACAATGTCCACCCCACGCCCGGCCATATTGGTGGCCACGGTGACGGCACCGGGACGACCGGCGTCTGAAATGATCATCGCTTCCCTCTCATGGTTTTTGGCATTGAGGACATTGTGAGGAACTTTCTTTCTTTTCAGAAGTTCACTGACCACTTCGTTTTTTTCAATTGAGGTTGTACCAACTAAAACCGGTTGCCCAGCTTTATGTCGCTCTTCGATTTCCTTGGCAATTGCCCCATATTTGGCTCGGATGGATTTGTAGATTACGTCCGAGTTGTCTTTGCGAATCATCGGTTGGTGAGTCGGAATCACGACCACATCCAATTTGTAAATTTTTCCAAATTCCTCTGCTTCGGTGGCAGCCGTTCCCGTCATGCCCGAAAGGTGCTCATACATCCTAAAGTAATTTTGAAAAGAAATAGTCGCTAAGGTTTTGGACTCCTGTTGAATAACCACGCCCTCTTTGGCTTCAACGGCTTGGTGCAGGCCGTCACTCCAGCGTCTGCCAAACATCAAGCGGCCCGTAAACTCATCCACAATAATTACGCTTCCGTCCTTGACTACATAGTCACGGTCCTGGAGGTAAAGGGTTCGGGCCCTGAGTGCGTTTTCAATGTGGTGAATTGCCTCAAAATCTTTTTCGTATAAATTATCAACTCCCAGAATTTTTTCAACCCTGGTAATCCCGTGCTCGGTTAAGCTTGCCGACTTGGCCTTCTCGTCAATTTTGAAATCGGTGTCGGAATTTAGGTTATCTATCATCCCTGCAAACTTGTAATACTTATCGGTAGGTTCGGTGTCCGGAGCGGAGATAATCAGAGGGGTTCTGGCCTCATCGATTAAAACCGAATCAACCTCGTCGACGATGGCAAAGTAGTGCCCCCTTTGGGCCATTTGTTCCAATGATTGGACCATATTGTCTCTCAGGTAATCAAAACCAAATTCGTTATTGGTGCCGTAGGTAATATCGGCTGCGTAGGCCACCTTTCGATCGACAGGCTTCAGATGCGCTAAACGCTCATCACCGTGGCTCGTGTCGTTGTACTTTCTGTCATATATAAAACTTTTCTGCTCCTGAACGATTGTCCCCACAGTCATACCCAGAAGTTCAAAGGCCGGGGCGTTCCAACCCGCGTCACGCCGGGCCAGATAATCATTAACCGTGACCAAGTGTGCCCCACGACCCTTCAAGGCACGCAGGTAAAGGGCGGGGACGGCAGAGAGAGTCTTTCCCTCACCCGTTTTTTGCTCGACAACTTTACCCTCAAAAAGGGCCACGGCCGCCATCATCTGGACATCATAATGTTTAAGGCCGATAGCACGGTAGCTGGCCTCACGAGCAAGAGCAAAGGCTTCCGCTAAAAAATTCTCTATCTTTTCACCTTTGCTCAGGCGTTTTTTAAATTCTTCAGTTTTTACCGCAAAATCAGCCTTCTTAAGCTTGCTTACCTTTTTGTCAAAAGAATTTATCTCATCAACCCGTTTTTGGAGCCTCTCCAGCTCCCGAGCATTGACATCTAAAATTTTTGAAAACAGCTTTCCGATCATTTCTATTTATTCTAGCAAAACAAGCGGTCATTATCTCCCTCTGCTACACTTGAAGTCAAATAAAAAGCCGAGACCTAATAAGTCTTCTTGACGAAAGAATCGACAAACACTATTCTTAACTTATTATGCTAACTAAAACTGACCTCTCACAAATTAAAAAGATCGTTCGAGCAGAGGTTGAAGCCGAGGGACAAAATATTAGAGACGAGCTACAAGGAGATATTAAAATGGCTCAAATTAGAATCACAACCGAAATCCGCGGAGTAAAAGATCGTTTAAAAAACTTAGAAATTAAAACCACGAAAATTCAAAAAGATTTAAAAACGGCGGTAAACTTTCTCGACAAAGAGGAACTGAAAGTTACCAAAAGGGTCAAAAGGATAGAGGCTCATTTACGGCTGGCCGCGTTATCATAAGCTAGAGCAAATAAACATCACGTTGGCAACAGGGTAGACAGCTTCGACTTTCGGGAAAATTTTTTCCAGTTTTTTCAAAAACTTCATGGCTTGTGATCGTTTGTCGTCATAATATAACCTATTGAAAACTACGATACCACGACGTGCGAGGACGGACCTTACACTGTGGAGATAGTTTTTTGATTCTAGGTGTTTAGGATACTTGTCACCCAGATAAGTATCAATTAAAATCAGGTTGTATTGTTGCGGGTTACGGGTGGTGCGTCTCACAAATTTATAGGCGTCTTCTATTTCTATCTCAACATCAGAAAGATCAAAATATTTCCTTCCCAGCTCGACCATCACCGAATCAATTTCTACACCTGTAATTTTTGCCCCCGGCCAGCGTTTTTTAATCAGTGGCACAATCCCTCCCGCCCCCAAACCTAAAATCAGGCAATTTTCGACCCGTAACCCATCACGCGCAACTTTCCTAAACGGTTTAACCCATATTTGCTTGGCAATTCCCCCACTCTGCGTTAAACCATTTGCAATAACATGAACTCCCCAAGCCAAGTCTTTAACTACTGTAAGTTTTCCGTTTATTGAAGACTCTACCTCTTCCAGAACTTTCATTGATACCCCACCGCCTGCTTCATAAACATTTCGGCATAGAGTCCCTTTTTGCCAACCAACTTTTCGTGGGTTCCTTCATCAATAATCTTGCCTTCGTCCAAAACAATAATTTTGTCAGCATTTCTCACAGTTGAGAACCGGTGTGAGATAAGCAAAAGCGATTTGCTTTTGTATTGTTTATCTAAGTTTCTGAAAATTTCATATTCGGCTTCGGCGTCAATGGCGCTGGTTGGTTCGTCTAATATCAAAATAGGAGCCGATTCGTAAAAAGCCCGAGCAATGGCCAGTTTTTGCCACTGGCCCTTAGAAAGCTCAACTCCACCTTCAAATTGTCTGCCCAAAAGTTGGTTGTATCTTTTAGGTAATTTCTCAATAAACTCCGCCGCGCCGCTTTGCTTAGCCGCCAGTTTCATCTTTTTCGTATTTTTAATTTCCGGGTTACCGAGTAAGATATTTTCTTTAGCAGTGAAGTCGTACTGGATAAACTCCTGGAACAGAGTGCCAATGTAGGAATACCATTGAGATAAGTCAACTTCTTTAATATTAATTCCGTTGATTAAAATCTTTCCCGAAGCGACATCATAAAAACGACACAGAAGCTTAACAATCGTTGTCTTACCCGCCCCATTTCTTCCTACCAGTGCCACATTTTCAGCAGGATTAATTACAAAGCTCACATCTTCCAGAGCCGGTTTGTCGCCACCAGGATAGGTGAAACTGACATTTTTAAACTCGATCTTGGGGGGAGTCTTTGTTTCCCCAATGGATTTGGGTTTGGTCGGCTTTTTGATCAGCTTTGGTAAATTCATTACCTCAAAAAAATGGTTGACATATAGATTATTTTCATACATTTCACCAAAATTAAGTATCAAGTCACCAGCGTTATATCGAATTCTATCCAACAGACTAACAAAAAAGGTAAAGTCTCCTACCGACATTTCGCCAGCCAACACTTGAGGCAATCGCAAATAAGCAAAAACAAATATAACTGCTATTTCAAGAACATCCGGATAAAAAGCCACTTTCATAAAGTCAACCACAGGTTTCTTGTTTATCTTATATAGGTAATCCTGAATCTTTTTAAATCTTGCGAGCAAAACCTTGCTAGACTGGAAGATTCTCCCCTCAGTGACCGCTACTTTGTTCGACAAAAGCCACGTCAAGTACCAAATCTTTCTTACTTCAGGAGCCCCCGAGCCATAGATCGACCATTGTATATTCCCAAATTTTGTCCTCAAAAACAGTCTTGGCAAAGCCATCAAAGTGATTACTACAGGCATCCACCAATTGTAAGAAACTAATATGAAAAAGACGGCAATAAACGAAACCAGATTCGTAAAGAAATATGAGAGTTGTCTTAAGAAATCCGGCGGCCGCCAAGTGAAAGTATCCTTAGCTTTGGCTATCAAATCCTGTGTTTTTGGGTTTTCCAAGTGGGCGATATCAATATCAGCAGTTTTACTGAAAAACTCGTAGTTTAAGGCGTTTTGGATTTTGTATCTGAAAAGAAAATCAAAGTAAGTATTCCTCAAACCCCACATTACAAAGCCTTGTATGGCATCTGCCACAAATCTAGCACCCAAAATTGCAATAACCACAAATGGGATTGTGGGAGATATTCCCTGATGCTCAATCACACTATCAACCAAAAGTTTGTAAACAAAACTTGTAAAAATTGGGAAAAACGCTCCGATGCCCGAAGTTAGGTAAAAACCGGTCACTAGACCTTTGTCAGCTCGCCACGCCAACAAAAGCATCTTGCCTAAATTGTTAAGAACATTCAAGGCAGACTTCTTTGCAGAATAAATTTTCTCTTTTACCATCACCCAAATTGTAGCATTTTTCGCTTGCTTTGGGTTTTATTTGGCGCTAAAATGAGTTTAATGGCAAAAGCGCCGTTGGCGGAAGAACTGCGACCTAAATCCCTCACTGAATTTGTCGGCCAAGAACACCTGGTTGGCCGCGGCGGCATCATCAAAAAGTTACTGCGAAGCGCCAGGAAAACAAACTTTTTTCCTTCCTTAGTTTTCTGGGGCCCACCGGGGTCGGGCAAAACCACACTGGCCCGGATTATTGCCCGTGACTTGAAACGCAGGTATCACGAATTCTCCGCCGTCAACACTTCCATGAAAGATATCCAAAACATCTTACAAAACAACCGCAAAAATTCTCAGGATACCTTGTTTACAGTTCCCAGTTCTCAAAAAAAATCTCCAGTCATCTTCGTTGACGAAATCCACCGTTTTAATAAAGCTCAGCAAGACAAACTGCTGCCCCACGTCGAGCGGGGAGAGATTGTTTTTATCGGCGCCACCACTGAAAACCCCAGTTTTGAGGTTATTGGCCCCCTTCTTTCCCGCTGCCGGGTTCTGGTTCTGGGCCAACTTAGTCAAAAAGATTTGACTAAAATTATTGCTAAGGCTGAAAAGGCCGTTACCAAAACCCTGGACAGTCAGTCCAAACACTTCCTGGTCGAAGCTGCCAATGGTGATGCCCGAGTGCTTCTGAATGTTTTGGAAATTGCGGCTAATCTTTCAACGGCTAAACAAATTTCCCTCAAAGAAATGCGCCAGGCTCTGCAAAGGCGGCAGTTGACCTTTGATCGCCAGGGAGAAGAATTTTACAACGTTATCTCGGCCTTTATTAAATCCATGCGCGCCAGCAACATTGACGCGGCCCTTTACTGGCTGGCCCGGATGATTGAAGCCGGTCAAGATCCCCTCTACATTGCCCGGCGGATGGTTGTTTTCGCCAGCGAGGATATTGGCATGGCCCAACCTACAGCTTTGGTCGTCGCCAACGAAGTTTTCAAAGCGTGCGAAGTTATCGGTTACCCGGAATGCACCATTAACCTGGCTCACGGCGTGACCTACCTGGCCAGGGCTAAAAAGGATCGGTCAAGTTATAACGCCTACTTTGCCGCTCTTGACGACGTTAAAACCCACGGCAATCTTCCCGTACCTTTAAAAATCAGAAACCCGGTGACTAAATTAATGAAAAACCTGGATTACGGCAAGGATTACGAAATGTATACTCATCAGGACCTTCTCCCCAAAAAACTCCAGGGCAAAAAATACTATAATGAAAACAGTGAGCAAACTTAGTGTTGGGCAGAAAAGGGCTTTGTCAGATTTTTTGAATACCGTTGCGGCTGCATTTTTAACTATTGGAGCCATAACTCCACTTTTTTCCAATTTTGGCTCTTGGAAAGAAATATCAGCCTCGGTTCTCGGTGGTCTTAGTATCTCGTTGCTTCTTCTTACAATTTCACTTAGAATAATGAGGAGAATAAAATCATGAGTGAACTCACAATTTTGGATGCATTTTATATCGCGATTATCATCATGGCCTTTTTTGCAACCAGCTTTTATCTCGTTATTAAAAATAAAATATGAATCCCTATTTAGCTATAGCCGCATTTGGTTCAGTCGCCTTGGGTTTTCTGGTTCTGTATCTTGGTGAAAAAGATAGGGGCAAGAAAAAAGCTAAGAAGCGGAGTAAGTAATTTTTTCTTTCCCCATCCATTTCTGCAAAACTTTGGGAACTTTGACCGAGCCGTCTTTTTGTTGATAGTTTTCAAGAATGGCCAGGATTGGCCTTTGGGAAAAAGCCGTGCCGTTTAGCATATGGACAAAGTCTGCCCGGCCTTTTTCTTGATATTTGATGTTTAGTCTCCTGGCTTGAAAATCAGTTGTTGTCGAAGTTGAAGTTAGCTCGCGATATTTCCCCTCTGACGGAAACCAACCGTTAAGGTCATATTTGCGAGCTGCCGGCAGGCCCAGATCACCCGAACACATTTTGATGACTTGGTATGGTATTTCCAAAGCCTGCAGCAGTTTTTCTTCAATATCTAACATGAATTCATGTTCTTTATCACCATCTTCCAATCTAACAAACGAAAACATCTCAATTTTGTTAAATTGATGAACTCTGAAAGAGCCCTTAGTATCCTTACCGTAGCTGCCAGCTTCCCGTCTAAAACAAGTCGAAATACCCATGTATCGAAGTGGCAAATCTTTCCCGGACAAAATTTCCCCCATGTGCATTGGGCCAATCGATTGTTCACTGGTACCGACTAATACCAAATTGTCTTTGTCCAAAACAAACATGTCTTCTTCACCACCATGCTCAAGGTAACCCATCCCGGCCATTGACTCCTTTTTAATCAGGACCGGTGGAATAACCGGAACAAACCCTTCTTTAAAAAGCGTCTCTAGGGCCAACTGTTCCAGAGCAAGTTCGAGTAAAACTCCGTCACCCTTAAGGTAGAAAAATCGTGTCCCAGATACTTTTGCCGCCCGTTCAACGTCGATAATCCCCAAGTCTTGCCCCAGTTCCCAATGGGCCTTTGGTTTGAAATCAAATTTAGTCGGCTCCCCATGCGTTCTGACTACTTCGTTTTCGCTTTCATCCTTACCCTCTTTCACATCAGAAGCCGGCAGGTTGGGAATTTGCCACAAAGCTTCTTGAAATTTTTCTTCAGCCTTTTTTAATTGGGGTTCAAGTTTTTGAAGTTTGCTTTTTGTCTTTTTACCCTGAGCAATATCTTTTGACTTGGCGTATTTATTGCGCTCAGCACGTAAATTTTCGACTTTAACAAGTAATTCACGTCGTTTTTCATCCAGCGCCAAAACCTCATCAACAATTTTAGGGTCCAGCTGCTTGTCAGATGTTCCCTTCTTAACTTTCTCCGAATTTTCACGAACGAAATTTATATCTAACATCGCTCCTATTTTAGCAGAAAAAAGAAATTATTGATAATGAAGATTGATATCAATTATTTCAACCTCACCATCAATATAAATGAAAATGGCTCGATATCTCTTATCAATCCTAAAAGAATATATCTTCAGCTTTCTTGGTTCCAAAGCTTCTGTATTTAATGAGGGGTGCTTTGGATTTTGTTCAAAAATTCCTATCTGCTTTCTTAACTTTTTAAGAAGACTTCTCTTCTTTGCATAAGCGATCAAATCTACACGTAAAGCTTTAATTGGGGGCATAAACAGAAGACTTTGAAAGTCCACCAATTACGCTCTCAATGAACTTTTCGTTATACTGTCCTGTTGCTTTCATTTCCCGTTTTATCTTACTTAGGGAAACTTTTTTAAACGGTTTAAAAATCACCTCACTGCGTTGAGTCAAAAGATAAAATCTCAAAAGTGATCGCACGAACTCAGAACGAGAAGCGTAGCCTTCCTTATCGACCACCTGGTCTAATTTACCAGCCAGTTTTGTAGGTAAAGAAATATTAACTGTTTGCATGAAACTATTTTAACAAAAATTGGCAATTTTTGTCAAGATTATAATCCCAACACTTCTGAAATCTCCTGGAGTGCGGCGAGGCAGATTTTAATGTAGTCCTCCAATTTTATCCCCAGCTTTTCTTGGCAAAGCTCAATCTGTTCACGGTGAACGCCTTTGGCAAAAGCTTTGGCTGGCCACTTTTTGAGAACCGAATCAACTGTGACCGAAGAAAGTTTACGGTCCGGCCTCACCAAAGCGCAGGCAATGATAAAACCTGATAACTCATCACAAGTATAAAGGGCCCATTCCAGCTTGGTTTCCGGCGCCTCGGTCATGCCATTAAATTTCCAGGCGTGCCGGGCAATGGCATTTATTAACCAATCAGGGGCATTATTTTCTTTTAACCAGGCCAGGGTTTTGCGGGGATGCTCCTCGGGCCACTTTTCGTAATCAGCATCATGAATGAGTCCCGCCAGTCCCCACTCATCTTCATTCTCATCAAAATGCCGGGCCAGCGCCCGCATTTGAGCCTCCACCGCCAACATATGCTTGACCAGATTTTTATTTACGGTCCAATCATTTACTAATTTCAATCCTTCTTCTCGCGTCATTTTTTGCTTATCTCTCCAAATCTTTTCCTTGCTACCTCGGTGTGTTCAAGGAGAAACCAGGCGGCACGGGGGCCGTGAGTTTTCCCAATTAGTGCTAAGTAAATTGCCTCAAATGCCCTGTTTGATGGCAGCCCCATTTTTTTGGCCAGGTTGTAAAGTGCAATCTGCAAGTCTTCGGGTGTTTTCCAATCTTGACCTAAAAGCTCCGCCACAACAACTAAGTACTGTTTCTGGATTTCTGATAAGCCTTTGGCCTTTCGAGAAATATTCTCAGATGGAATAAAAACTTCCTCCTTGGGCGCATAGCCTGTCAGCCAAATCTTGGCGTATTTGATTCTTTCTTTTAGGGTTTCTTCTTCACCTTTAGAAAGAGCGCTGTCCTTGACCTCGGCAAACTTTTTATCCAGATCTATTTCAGGGTGTTGCATAAATCTGGCCACATCTCTAAACCGAGGTAAAAATTGCTCCTTGGGGGGCTTGCCTGAAACCCGAGATAGTTCAAAAATTCGAGCTAGGTTCCTCTTAGGATCTTGCCAATAGACTTTTGCAGCTTCATCATAATCATCAAAAAGATCAGGAATCGTCATCCCCCCTGGATCAAAGTTAATAGCCCGGTTATATTTGACCCGCGTGATTAAGAAGCGAATCAAGTAAGGGGGAATTATCTCAGAAATTTCTTTCGCGCTCGAGCCAATCCCTTTCGAAGAACTCATTTTGTGCCCACCGATTAAGAAAAATTCATGAGAAAAAGCAAACGGAACCGGGTAATCCAAAACGTCTTTACACATCAGCTTGGCAAAGTCGTGACTGCCACCATCACTCATGTGGTCCTTTCCCGCTCCTTCAATCGTGACACCAATAACTTTCCACTTACACGGCCACTCTACTTTCCAAGGCAACTTACCATGGCCATCAAAGGGACTCACTTTGCCTTGGTGTCCACAACCTTTGGTCCAATCAACTGCATCAACCTGGCAGGTATAAGTTACTTTGCTGCCGTCCCAACCTGTAACTGAGGTGGTCGAAAGCTTGCCACAATTTTTACAAACAACTTGAAATGGGTACCAGTTGCTCGGTCTATCCTGGCCATAAAGGGATTTGTAAATGGCTCTTATTTTACCTGCCTTATCCAGACAAAGGCGAACCAGTGCGTTCATTTTGCCTGATAAATAAAGCTCGCTACCCCAAATTATTTTTGGGTGTACGCCAAGCGAGTTAAAAATTTCGGTATACTCCTGGCCCCACCGCTGGCCATATGATTCAAAACCAGGCTCTGGAGAGGGGATTTTATAAAGAGGCTTGCCCAAATGCTTACGATACTTTTTCTCGTCTAAATAAGTTGGTAGTGAATCCATAGGATCGTGGTCTTCTAGGACATATGAGAAAGTGGCTTTTTCTCCCCTTGCTTGCAAAACGCGATAAATGAGTTCGTGAGTAACCACTGCCCGCACCGAGCCAATATGCACACGGCCTGACGGGGTCTTCATATCATCAACCCAAAATGGTTGATATTTCCCCGATTCGACAATTTCATCTACCAATTTATCTGCCCAATACATGTTGCAGCCCCAAGTTTAGCAGACTACTCGTCCTCAGTAAATTGATCGCTCCCTGATGCTGCTTTTGTAAAGTCCAATGCAGCTATTGAACTTTTCGGCTCAAGTACTCGCAAAGAAACTACTGCCTGCGGTACATACCCTAGTTCTGAATAACTCTCTTGGCTAGTTTTTGGACGTATATAATCTAATTTTCTGTTCACTCCATCCTCTGCTAACGACATCATCATCACCTCCCATCAAAAAACCTCCTTTTTGGGAGGTTTAAAGTATCAAGTAATTACCTCCCAGAATTAGGAAGCAGGCTTGACGGACAAAATTTCGTAATTTAGTTTTCCCGCCGGGGCCGCAACTTCAACCCTGTCACCTTTTTTCTTCCCAACTAAGGCCTGGCCCAAAGGTGAAGTGTGGCTGATCTTTTTTGCTATGGGGTCGGCCTCCCAATCACCCACAATATTAAAGTCCGTCGTGGTGTTGTTGGTTGAAACCGTTACTACCGTTCCGACGGCAACAGTCCCGTCACCATTTGAGCCTTTGACAACTTCAGCGTGATCGACGACTTCAGTTAGTTCAGCAATTCTGCCATCGAGGAAATCAAGCTCATCTTTTGCACTACTATAATCACTGTTTTCCGCCAGATCCCCTTCTTCTCGGGCACGGCTAAGCCGCTCGACAAGTTTTGGTCTTTTTAGACTGACCAACTCGTCAAGCTCGCTCTTTAGGCTGTCAAGCCCTTTTTGGGTAATTTGTATCATCTGGAATAACAGCTTACGCTATAAAAAAATTCCCTTACCTTTTTGCGAGGGGAAAAACTAAAAATTATTATCTTCCCCAATAGCTAGTTGGTCTTGATGTAAGACGCAGCCTTGCAAAAAAGTGAGGGTCTAGTAAACATAAGCAGTGTGATTGTATACACTAATCTAACAGCTTGTCAAGACAAACATAGTATATCACAAACTCTTGTCGCTTAGCCAGCTATAACCGTTCTGAGACTGCCTTTTAAGGGTTGCTTTGGCCCAATAAGTCAATGTTTTTAAGTACCCCTGGGCCTCAAAGCCCCTTGGGGAAATGAAAGAAACCATCCCTAAGTTAATTAACGCTTTTTTCTGAGGCAGCTCCCAAAACTTTTTGCTGAGCCAATAGTCTTCACCAACCGTGTCCTCCCAGCCTCCTAATACTTCAAAAGTCTTTTTTCTAATAGCCATATTTCTACAAGCCAGGAAAGGTTTGTTCGCAAGGGCTCCCGATACGATTGAAGTGCTGTAAATAAAAAACGTATAAGTGTTGTACCAGAACGTTTTGACCGGATCTTTGTGTCTGAATACATCCACACCGATAACCGCCTGAACTTTCTTTTTGGAAAATTGTTTCTTGGCATTTTTAAGCCAGTTCGGGTTTAAAACCTGATCTGCGTCAATGAAACAAAGAATGTTGCCCGATGTCTTCTTTACCCCTTTGTTACGGGCAAAACTGGCGCCTTTCTTGCTCTCTTTGTATACCTTGGCACCAAGCTTTCTGGCAACCTGGACTGTTTTGTCGGTACTGCCGTTATCGACAACAATTATTTCATGCGCGGGTTCACTCTGGGCATAAATTGAACCAATACAGCGCTTGATATATGCCTCTTCGTTCAAGGCAGGGATGATAAATGAAAATTTTAGCAAGTGACGCTATCGGGAGTCGAACCCGAGTTTCTGGGATGAGAACCCAGTGTCCTAGACCACTAGACGATAGCGCCGCAGAGGTATTATACCAAAAATTAACCTAATTTACCGTCAGGTAGGCAGGGACGCGGGGGAGAGGGCGGCTCATACGAACTTGCCTTTTAGGTGGCCAGTGCTTCATGGCAACTTTCAAAACGTCCTCGAGCATATCAGCGTGGACAAATTTAATGTCTTTTTTGATGTTTTGGGGAACGTCGATCAAGTTCTTCTTGTTGTCTTTCGGAAGCACCAGCTTTTTTAAGCCCGCGGTGTGGGCTGCAATCGTTTTTTCTTTGACTCCACCGATTTCAAGAACTCTGCCTCTTAACGTCAACTCCCCGGTCATACCAACTTCCCTCTTAACGGGAATTTTAGTCAATGCCGATACCAGAGACGTTGCTATCGACACCCCCGCGCTTGGCCCGTCTTTTGGAATGGCTCCCTCCGGCACGTGGATGTGAACGTCCAACTTGCTGCCAAAATCTTCGGCCAGTCCAAGCAAGCGCCAATTTGACTTTGTCCAGGTGAAAGCGGCCTTGGCCGACTCCTTCATGACATCCCCCAGCTGACCGGTAAGAGTCAACTTTCCTTGTCCCGGCATGAGGGCAGTTTCGATAAAAATTATATCTCCGCCGGCCGGTGTATAAGCCAAGCCAGTGGACATTCCTACCTCATCCTTTTTCTCGGCAATGGTTGAGGTGAATTTCCTGGGCCCCAAATATTTACCAATAGATGAAAGGGAAACTTGCGATTTGATTTTTTTACCTTCCGCGACTTGACGCACCAACTTCCTGCAAACCGTGGCCAAACTTCGTTCTAAGTTCCTGACTCCCGCTTCCCGGGTATACCTTTTGATGATTTCAATAAGCGCTTCTTTCTCCAGCACAATCTTTTTGTCCTCGAGCCCGTGGGCTCTAAGCTGCTTGGGCCACAAATACTTTCTGGCAATTGCGACTTTTTCCGTTTCAATATAGCCGGGGAAGCCAATGACCTCCATCCGGTCCAGCAGTGGACTTGGAATCGTATCAGTGATGTTGGCCGTGCAAATAAACATAACCTGAGACAGGTCATAAGGCACTTCTAAATAGTGATCGGAAAACTCCCGGTTTTGCTCCGGGTCCAAAGCCTCCAAAAGGGCACTTGACGGATCACCCCGAAAGTCCGTCCCAATCTTGTCCACTTCGTCAAGCATAAAGACCGGATTGACCGTCCCCGCGTCTTTTATTCCCTGGATAATTCGGCCCGGCAAGGCTCCAATATAGGTTCTTCTGTGACCTCTGATTTCAGCTTCGTCCCGAATCCCACCCAAGGACACTCTGACAAATTTTCTGCCCAAAGCTTTGGCAATTGATTTACCGATTGAAGTTTTTCCCACTCCCGGCGGTCCGACAAAGCATAGTATTGTGGGGTGGCCGTCGTCACCGTTTCGTTTCTTCTTTTTTTTGGCCTTGCCGTTTTGTTCCTTAACTTTCATCACGGCCAAAAACTCAATGATACGCTCTTTTGCTTTCTCGAGAGCAAAATGATCCTGATCCAAGATCTTTACCGCCCGGGCAATCGAGACTTTTGTTTTTGACGATTTGTGCCAAGGAACTTCGATAAGCCAATCCAAATAGTTTCTCAGGTAGCCGCTTTCAGGGTTGTGCGGACTCATCCGGGACAATTTTTTAAGTTCCTTTTTGGCTCTGGCCGCAACTTCTTTGGGCATCCTGGCTTTTTTAATTTTGTCCGTGAGTTCCTCAACTTCGCTTTTATTATCCTCACTGTCGTCTTCCCCCAACTCTTTCTCAATTGTTCTTTTCCTCTCCCGCAGCATATTTTTTCTCATCTGCTCTTCAAAGCGCTTCTGAGTCTTGGTAGTTAAAGTTCGCTCCAGATCAAGAACGTTAATCTCCTGTGCCATTAAGTCTGAGACTTTCTTCAGTCTTGCCTTGACCGAGAGCTCTTCCAACAAACTCTGTTTTGCCTCGGTTTTGATGTCAAGCAGCGAAGCAACGTTGTCCACCAATTCATTTGGCCCCACAAAGCCGGAGATAAGCTTCATCACTGTGGTTATCTCTACACCCTTGCCTAGGTTAATGGCTTTTTTGAACATCTCGGAAAGACTTCTCGAGATTGCCATTACTTCGTCACCGCTGTACTCTACTTCGGGCAACTCAATCACGTCACCAACCAGAAACGGGTTTTGAGTGGTAATTTTTTGGAGCTTCACTCTTGCTTGGCCTTTGACGACCACGTGGATCTCCGATTCGGTAGACATTTTTTGGGAGATGGTAGCAATAACACCCACGGTGTATAAGCCATCAGCGGCCGGATCGGTCATCCGAGCGTCCTTCTGGGTGAAAATGGCCACAATTCTGTCGCCTTCAAAAGCCGCGTTGATGGCAGCGACGGATTTTTTTCTGCCAAAGGAAAGGATTGAATCGGTATGAGGAAAGACAACTGAACCGCGGATGGCAACAATTGGTATTTCTCGCATTGTCTTGGCAGTCTAACAAATCGAGTGCTAGGTGTCAATATGTAGCTTCTCGATAATCAGGGCAACTGTCACTCCAAGTATGGCACCAACCACAATATCCGCTGAAAAATGAACATTGGCAACCACCCTCGCAGCGCCTATTAAAAACGCACCTAAAAGATAAACCGAGCCAATTTTAGGTTTGTGCAGCCAGATACTAACCGCTAGGGCAAAAGCTACCGCGGCGTGGATTGAGGGAAAGGAGTTGCCGGTCGGATCCCATATGACCAAGGTTTCGTGACCGTTGGTTACAAATGGCCGTAAAGCCGGAAAAAAACTCTTAAACATCGCTGCTGTTACCCAAGCGACGACGCTAGCCAAAAAAGCGTGGCCGGCAACTTCTTTTTTGATCTTGCCGTCGATAATCCACAAAAGACCAACTCCGGCAAACATCACCCAAATCATGATACTGGCCAGAAAGGAAATAACTAAGTTAGTCATGAATCACAATCCTTGTCCCTTTATTATTCTCGTCGGCAAAGACGACACCCTTGCCATCCGGGATGACGGGAGTCGTCCAGCTATATAGTCGCTGGGCAACCGGAGTGGGGAGATTGACACAACCGTGGCTTCTCGGCGTCCCAAAGCTGTTGTGCCAATACGTGCCGTGCAGGCCGTAACCGCGGTAGCGGGGTATCCCCGAACCCTCAAAATACATGACATACGGAACGTTGGGCAGGTTGTAATAATACTTGCCTTCCCCGCCCTCCATTTTAGTTGACCGGAGTTTGACCCAAATTCGAAATTCACCCGTTGGTGTCGGCCACCAGGGCAGACCCGTAGAAATCGCCGTCTCGAGAAACAACTCATTCCCGTCCCAGGCGCGTAAGCGTTGCTCAGACAAGTCAACTTCAACCCAGCGCCTTTCAGAGTCAGCCACGCCAAGAACAGCGCTATTATATTCAGCCTCCGCAAGCGTGGGGACGGCTACTTTTTGTCCAAAGAAAGTTCCAATATTTTCACTTTCAACGCTGCCCGTATAATTCATTGGCGTACAGGCAGCAGCCACAGATGACACTTTCTCCTTAGTTTTGGCCAAAACCAAAAGAGCGATAATAAGCGCAAGTGGGATAATGGCCCAGAATTTTTGCCTCATAATTCATCCTAACACAAAATTCTGCTACAATGGAACCGTGAGCCAGAAAGGTAGACTAACCAGGAGTTTCAAATACGCTTTTGCCGGAATTGGTTCAGCCATGAAAAGTGAGCCCAACTTTCGAATCCATTCGGTAATCGCCCTCGTTGTCTTGGTTGCCGCGGCAGTTTTGGGCTTCAATTACTTGGAGTGGCTAATCTTGTTGTTGGTAATTTATTTTGTTTTAATCCTGGAACTTATCAACACCGTTTTGGAAAAGATTGTGGACTTGGCAAGCCCGGAGATTAATCCTCAGGCCAAAGCCGCCAAAGACATCTCAGCGGCTGCGGTTTTATTTTCTGCGGTCTTGGCAATAGTTGCCGGCCTGGTCCTTTTTATCCCAAAAATATGGCCACTAATCCAACCATGAGGCAATAAGCGCCAAAGATCTTGAAGTTTTTGGCTTGCAAAAAACTCAAGGTTAATTTAATCGACAATAGCCCAAAAACCAGCGCCGCCAAAAATCCTACCGCGTAGAGTGACCAGCCAAAAGAATCCCCTCCGTATTTTGAAAATTGCAACAAGTTAGCCCCCAAAACGGCCGGTACGGAAAGCAGGAAGCTAAACTCCGCTGCCTTTTGCCTTTCAATCCCTCTTGAAGTTGCGGCAAAAATGGTTGAACCCGATCGGCTTAGCCCGGGAATGATCGCTATTGCCTGGGCAAAGCCAACCACCAAGGCATCCCAAACTTTTACTTTTTTTCCTTCCCGTTCTTTTACCATATCGGTTATGAAATTCATAGCCGCCGTTACCAAAAGTGCCACACCAACAACTTTAACACTGCCAAAAAGTCCTTCAACGAAATTGCTAAAAAGATAGCCCACAACCGCCGCCGGTATCGACCCGACGGCAAGTAAAACCAGATAATTTTTACTCAACCCAAGTAGTGTTTTCCAAAAATAAATTACAATTGCCAAAAGGGTCCCGGCGTGCAAGATAACGTCAAATAACACTCCGGGTTGATCAAAGCCGGGGAGTAAGTTTTGAGCCAGGACCAAGTGCCCGGAGGAGGAAACCGGCAAAAACTCAGTCAAGCCCTGAATAATACCTAAAACCAACGCGCTAATTAAAGACATATATTAGACCCGCTTTGTCATCTGAAATAAACATCTTGCCCGCTTCATTAAAAATAATGTCTACCGGCCGGCCCAGCACTTCACGACCTGATAGCCAACCGGTTATGAAGTTTTCCGCCCGGGTTACGCTGCCGGCAAAAACCGAAAGTTTGATGATCTTGTAGCCAACGGGGATCGTTGAATTCCAAGAGCCGTGCAGGGCAACATACAAATCCCCAGAGCGGTCAAAAGCCAAACCCAGAGGGGCAACGTGGGCATCAAGGGTCCAAACAGGTGGCGTGGTCGTCGGGCAAAAATCGCTAAACTCTCCGGGTCTGAATTTGGAATCCCTGACCTGGTTACCGTAGCAATATGGCCAACCGTAGTTTTCGCCCTCCTCAAGAATGTTAATTTCATCCGGAGGCAAGTTATCTCCCAAAAAGTCTCGACCCATATCGGTTCCCCAAATGTTGCCCGCCCTATCAAAAGTAAAAAAGACGGTATTCCTGAGTCCCGTGGCAAAGGGTTTCAAGTCACTACCATCAAGATTGGCTGTCCAAAGACTAGCCCGAAACTGGTTTGTTTCCACACAAGTGTCGCAGGATGAACCAATGGAGACAAAAAGCTTATCCCCGGTTATCCTGATTGTTCTGGTGAAGTGTCCTCCTCCTCCGGGAAGTTCAAAAATAACTTGAGGATTATCAGCCGAAAAATCCCTGGGGTCGTAAACATATTTTGACACTTTGTCTGTCTCAGCCACATAAAGATTGTTCCCGTCAAAGGCCAATCCGTGAGGTCGGTTCAGACCAGTCAAAACCTCAACGATTTTGTCTGCCTGGCCATCGTTGTTTACATCGGGCAGTGCCAATACTTTTCCCTGGCTGGTTAGACTAACCAAAAGTGTGCCATTGGTGTCAAACTCCAGCACCCGGGGGGCTTGACCCTTGAGGTCGGCAAAAATACCGATTCTTTTCCCGTCGGGAATAGTTAAAGGGTAGGCCAAATCAGCCCCCTGCGGCAGAGATTGGCGAATGTCTTTGCTAGGAGGGGTAAGCGACGGTAAATATTTTCTCGCTACAAAAATCCCCAATCCTAATGCCACGGCGACGAGGACTAAAATCAAAATGTTTCTCATACTTTCTTGAAGTTCTCCGCGACCTGTTGCCAGTTGACCACATGCCACCAGGCTTCGATATACTCGGCGCGGCGGTTTTGATACTTTAAGTAATACGAGTGTTCCCAAACGTCCAGACCCAAAAGAGGTACCTTGCCGTGCATCAAAGGTGAGTTTTGAAATGAGTGGCGCTTGAGAGATAATTTACCATCATCAATTTGCAAAAAGGCCCAGCCTGAGCCAAAAATACCCATGGCTTTCTCGGTAAATTTTTCTTTAAAGGTTTCAAAACTGCCGAAAGCGGTGCCAATCGCATCTAATAATTTGCCGGTTGGCCCGCCCTGAGCGGAGTCGAAGGGTCTCATTGTTACCCAAAATAAACTATGGTTGGCGTGTCCTCCGCCGTGGTTAATTACAGCCTGTTTTTTCCCCTCTTCAACTTTATCTAAATTCGCCAGAAGTTCTTCAATTGGCATTTGCATTAGTTCGGGCTGTCCCTCCAGCGCTTTATTTAAGTTGTCCACGTAAGCCGCGTGGTGCTTGTCGTGGTGAAGCTTCATTGTCTCCTCATCAATGTAGGGCTCAAGGGCATTATACGCGTAGGGTAAATCTGGAAGTTTAAAGGCCATACCCCACTTTATCAGATCGGCTTGGCAACGACAATAAGCCTCTTGGAATCCAAAAAGCCCGAACAGGTATAGAGGGTTAGAATTTCTTCCTCGGTTGGGGCAATAACTTCAACTTGGTTGGGATTAACTTCAAGAATTTTTTCAACCATATAAATGTAGACCTCATCATTTTCATCTCTTATTTCAACTATATCTCCCCCCTCAATCTTGAAAAGCGGGCCAAAAAGATGAGCTCTATTGTGACCGTAAATAACCATGTTACTTTTCCCGGGTCGACCAGAAACTCCCAAATGGCTCGCCCCAGTATCGGAAATTTCCCAAACACCGTTTTTGATTTTGGACTCGGTTACTGGCAAATCAATTCCAATTCTCTCAATTCTTACCCGAACTGGGAGTGATTCCTGGTTTACAGTTTCTTGATAGTCCGGAACCCGGTCAAAAGAAAGGACACTCTGAGCGGAATGAAAATATAGCCCAACGGCAATTAAGACGAGGCCTAAGGTTAACCAAATGAAGTTTCTAGTTTTGTTTTGCAAAAGCTCGGTTAATTTCATAGGCAGACTTTGAAACCAGAAGCATTCCCACAAGTGCCATTAACTCCAAAATACCAAAGCTGCCGGCGGCTGCCAAGGTTGAGGCTCCCAAAACCTGACCTGTTGAAGTCGATCCACCACCCGAGCTTTGATTTCCTCCTCCGTCATTGCTGGGCGAATTGGTTGGTGTAGGCGTTGGGGTCGGAGTTGGCGTCGGCGACTCAGTCGGTTCTGGTGTTGGTGTAGGTGTTGGTGTAGGTGTTGGCGAAGGCGTAGATGTGCCGGTGTTATCACAAATACCCTGACACTCGTCATCGTCATCAGGTGTGGGTGACGGTTCCGGAGTCTCGGTTGGTTCAGGTGTCTCAGTCGGTTCCGGAGTTTCAGTAGGTTCCGGTGACTCAGACGGCTCAGGTGTTGGCGTTGGTGTAGGTGTTGGTGTAGGTGTTGGCGTTGGTGTAGGTGTTGGCGTTGGTGTGGGAGTAGGTGTTGGTGTCGGTGACGGTGAAACACACGGCCCCAGATAATCCTGTTCATGGCCTGCTCGTGGGGTTCCATCTTCGTTAAAATGCCCCGCCTGGCCATAAACTGCGTTGTAAGGCAGGGTCAACGTTATAAATTGCGTTGTCCCCTCCAAACCAGCAGCATGACAAATGGTCACTGTCTCGGGAGGAACAGCTGAAACTTCACTCTTAAGAAAAACTGCAGCAAAAAGCGCTGTTGCAACAGCCAAAGAAAGAATTATTTTTCTCATTCGGGAATTGTAAGTTAATCCAGGCCAAATGTCAACTGTTATGGGATTAGTAAGTTGCCAGAGTTTGAATGTTTGCTTTTTGCCTTAGTTCCTCAATTAAAGTATTGATCTGGGTGCTGATTTTTTGATTTTTTACCTGGGATTCGGCTGAGGCCCGCAATTCTTCGTCACTTGTCCCTTCCGGGAAAAAGGCCCTGTTTTGCTCAATCGCGGCGGTAATTTCTTCCTCGGTGACCGCCCCCGCGTCGCCAACCAATTTTTCAACAATGATCCTGAGTTCCATTTGGCGAGCCAGTTCCGCCTGATCAATTTTCTGCTCGGCGAGAATTTGGTCAAAGTCCCGATCCTGGGAAGAAAACTGCGCTCTTAATTCATCAATCTTCTGGTTAATCTCCTCCTTAGTTACTTTAATTCCACGCTCCTTAGCCTCCTGCATAATCAGGACATCTGTTACCATATTGTCCAAAACTTCGGCTCCATAGACTCTCTCAAGCTGGCGGATAACCGCGACTCTGCTCACCGATTCCCCGTTAATAATAGCTGCGGAAAAGAGATTACGCAGAAGAAAAAATAAAGCCACCGCTGCAGCAACCCTGACAACCCACCCTACCAAGTCTGCAAATTTCATAATTAACTAGCCCAACAATATCATTTACTTTTAACAAACTCAAGAGTCAATAGTCTCAACCCACCCAGGACGATAATATCAATCACTATCGGAACGGCCATGAAGGTTGCAATTTTCCTGAAGAGAGTGCTGTCGGGAACAAAGGAAAACCTAACACCAAGTAAATAAAGGCCAACTGCAACAAGGGCCAAAACCAGAGCCACAATCCAAGCGTCTTTGACATCCTCGCGGCTTGAAAACATGGTATTGCCGATTTCAAAAACCCCGTAGCCGGCAGCCAACACTACCCAGAAATTTTTGAAAGCTTCATTTTTGATAAGTAAGCCAAATCCTAAAACAATAAGCACAATGCCCAAAATCACCGGGGCAACTCCAATAATGGTCCGACGAAAAGGATCAGCTTTGCCAATCGGCACACTCCCCAACTTCATTATTTTCCCCTCGCGTTCGGGGAAAAACTCAGGCTGACCTACCGGAACAAATAAAATTAGAGCCGTTAAAAAATGAGCTATCTCATGGATAAATGTTCCGGGCAAAAATAAAACGGCAAAAAGGTAAGTTGAAAGCATTCCCCCCAACTTCTTAGTCAGTTTTCGGGAAAGAAAATAAAGAACCAAAATCTCAAGTAAAAATAAAATCAGGTAAACCATTGTCTAATTTGCCGTTAGTTTTCTTAATTTTTGATCAAAAGTAAAAAGGCTGTATTCCTTTAGCCTTGACCGAGCAACCAGATAGCAATCGGTGAAACTGATTTTCTCCTGGCTATAAATTTCAAGGCCCAACAAAAACGCTTCGCGATTCTCAACATCCAAGTAATCCGAGGATAAAATCATATCCAGCTTTTGGCCCACGGTTTTTTTGTCCAATCCGTAATACTTCTCCAGCGAAAAAATAATTTCAAAAATAACAATGCTTGGCACAAATAATTTTATTTTCCGATTCTTCGCCTCTAAAAATAGAGACTTTACATCCTTGGTCTGCGGGGGAACATCCGCAAGCAGAAATCTTAAAAAAGCGTTCGTATCAACAAGGAAAGTTCTCATAACCTGGCCAAATTTGCCTCAAATAACGCCCGCATTTTTTGAGCGGAGAGCGATTTTTTTTTGGTTTTGAGGCTTCCTTCCAACTCAAGAACGTCTTTAATCGGCTTGATCGTCAGCTGATCGCCATCAATTCTGACTAAGGCGCGTCCCCTTTTTTTAAGGCCCAAAAAGCGCCGTGCCGCCACGGGAATACTTATCTGCCCCTGAGAAGTAATAGAAACAGTGTACACCATACATTAAATTTATCATTACTCATTATATTTGTCAATATGTATTAAACTATTAAAAGTTTAATACCAACCAGAAGAAGAAAAATTGCTACAATTTTGCGAAATAATTTCTGCGGGATTTTGGTCACGACTTTCTCAGCAATTACTGCCCCCAGAAATGACGCGGGAATAAAAACCAAAAGCCCCAGGGTAAGCGCTCTGGGCAAGCCAATCCCACCGGCTGCGTAGCGGGTCAGCCGAGTTAAATCAACCAAAATGCCAATTGCGCCAGAGGTGGCAATATAGACGACTTTGTCTAAGTTAAAAGCCGCCAGAAACGCTCCCCGCACCGGCCCACCCACACCAAAAATCCCTGCCAAAAACCCAGATAATGCTCCACCGGTTAGGCTACTGCCTACATTTTGCGGTAGCTTGAATTTGTGGTTGACAAAAATGAAAACAGGATATGCTGCTAACACTGCTCCCAAAATCCGTGAAAGCGTGGCCTGTGGGACTGCAAAAACAAGTGAGGCGCCAGCAAGACTAGCTACTACTCCCGGGATGCCAAAAAGTAAAATCAGCCGCCATTTAATACCCTTTTTAAAAAGCACTACTTTCCAAATGTCTCCAAAAAAGTGAATTATGCCCACCAGAAGCAAAGTAACCGGCAGAGGATAAAAAAGGGTTAGGACAGGAACCATAACAGTTGAAGTTCCAAACCCTGTCACAGTTCCCACTGCCGCAGCTACCACCGTCAAGCCCCCAATGAGTAAAATTTCCACTGGTTTCATTATATAATGAATACCTATTATGGCAGGAAAGAAAACAAAAGAAGTTATTTTTGACGTCGAGACTCAGAAGTGGTTTGATGAGATCGATTCGGAAAACCATGCTGATCTGGGGGTTTCAATTGTTTCCGTCTACTCACGGCAACTTGACGGGGATTTCACCGAAAGTCAGGGGCAAATGCAGAGTTTTTGGGAAGATGAGATCACCCAAATGTGGCCACTTTTCCAAGAAGCAGATCGGGTCATTGGTTTTAATTCAATCGGCTTTGACGTCCCGGTTTTAATCCCATATGCTGCCTTTCCCCTCACCAAACTCCCCCATTTTGACATCATGGCCAAAGTCAAAGAAGTTCTTGGGCACCGCTTAAGTCTTGACGCCATTGCCAAAGAAACCCTGAAAAGACAAAAAACAGAAACCGGCGCAATGGGAGTTGAGCTTTGGAAAAGGGGTGACAAAGAGTCGCTGGCCCGTTTGCAGCGTTATTGTGAAGCAGATGTCGCCATTACCCGGGATATTTATGACATTGGTTTAAAAGAAAAACAACTCAAATACAAAGATAAATGGAACAGTCTCCGCACCTTTGAAGTTGATTTCTCCTACCCAGCCCCCGACCCGGTAAGCCAAGCGGGATTATTCTAATCCAGCTCGATTTTTGGTATGACCCACTTTCCTGTATCGTCTAGATGGTACAATTGGGATATGCCCAAACCTAGCCCTTTTAAAGTACGTCCCAACCTCTTACCAAAATCCGATCCCAGATATAAAAAATGGAGAGAAAGCTTAAAGAAAAGGCCACCTCCGTGGGACGCTGGACACACAAAAGAAACACATCCGGGCCTAAAGAAAATCTCTGAGGCAAGAAAAAGGATTGACAACTTTGCCAAGTGGAGGCAACATGCTAGAGAAAATGGTTTAATTCCTGCATCATATCCGCCATTCGAAAAAACCAAAGATCTAGCAACTTTGATAGATTTGACTTTGGGTGATGGACACATCAATAAATTTCCCCGCACAGAAAAACTATTCATCTACTCACGTATACTTACAACTTCGCCTTTTCAAACAGAAACGAGAAATTATTAAAAGACGTCGAATTGGCATTAAAAAGACTTGATTTTCATCCAGAAGTGCGAGCCTACGCAATTCGACTCAGGAAGAAAAATGAGGTAAAATACTTCAAGGAATTGATAAAATTCCGAGATTACATTGCGGGGTAGTCTAATGGTAGTTGACGTCGCTCTCTGGAAGCGAAGATCCAGGTTCAAGTCCTGGCCCCGCAGCCAAGACGGGCACCCCAGTGACCGTGATGCCTAGAATAGCTCGAAAACACCTTCAAAAACCCCAGTCTTTATTCAAGACATTCGTACCACACGCTTGTTGTTCGGACAAATGCCTTGAAAGGGGCCTTTTTGAGTCGTTATGTTGATAGTTTAAAGTAGTGTATTACTCTGGAGTTTGAACCTAGTGTTCTGCGATAGCTTTGCCCGGTCAGTCGGGAATAGTACCGAATAATCCCATAATACTCAGTGTGCCCGTAGCGAGGTAACATTTCTATTTTGGATAAATAGTGGAAAGTCAAAGAGGTTAAATAATTCTCGTTTTTCTTCAGTGTTTTTGTTTGTGAGAACATATCTGGCATAATCTCTGATATCCCAAACCCTTGAATTTGGATTAATGTCCTGTTGGAGGAATATTGCTTCTCTCATGTTTTTAAATTCCTCTAAACCCTCTTGGATTTTGTCTGTGAGTATCAGTTCGTGCCGGTGGGCAATGTACATGAAGTTGATAAGTTTAAGTAAACTTTTCGCTAATTTTTCTTCTGACACATAAGGCTCTTTGCAATCGTGATCCACTTGGCGTGAGCAATGATAATAAATATGATATCTTGGTTCACCGACCAATCTTTGTCGGTATCTGTCTTCTCCAACAATACTTGCTTTGCAATTTGCACATTTTAAGAGCCCTTTATAGGTAAAGTTTTTAGATCCCCACTTGGACTTAGCAGGAACTGTTAGTTTTTCCTGAACTTCATCGTATAACTGCTTCGTAATTAGAGGAGGGTATGCCCCTTTGTACCAATTTCCACTTTTAATGGGGAATTCAAATTCTCCGTAGTAAAATGGATTTTTAAGCATCAAATAAATTTGACTTAAGGTAACTTTCTTTCCTGATTTATTAGTGAAATTTATCTCATCTAGCCATTTTTTAATTTTTCTCCCACTTGCTTTTTCATCAATAACTTTTGTGAACATTTGGGCAACAACTGCCCCTCTTTCTGGATCAATAATTACGTCTTTGATGCCATTAAAAGATCTATTCATATAACCAATTGGCGTTGGTCCTGGTCGAAATCCCATTTCGCATTTTGCTCTAATTCCGCGTTTAACATTTATTCCTTTTTGGTCATTTTCCAGTTTTGCCTGACTACAAAGGATCATGAGTAAAAACTTTTCATTGGGATTATTTGAAAAAGTTTGGGAAAAGGTTCTAATTTTTAATAGTTTTCCTTGATCCATCAGGTCGACTAACATACCAAGATCTCCAGCGTTTCTACTTAGCCTATCAGGAGCCCAAGTTAAAATCCCGTCAAATCTTTTCTCTCTGATGTCATTTAGCAACTTCATGAACATTGGCCTTTGCCCTGAGTCTTTTGCAGAATGGCTTTCTTGCAAAACCTCTGCAACTTTCAGATTTTCTTTAACTGCAAGTGCCTGCATTTCTTTTAATTGGCTGTCTATGCTCATTATTTGCCGCTCATCACTTTCCGAAGATTTTCGGGCATACAAGCAGTATTTTATTTCCGGGGTACTATCCATTCTAGGGAGGGAGAGTACCACAAAGGTGGGGGAAGTCTAGCCGAAGTATCCGCGGTTCATCATTTCTGTAATACTTAGGCCTCGGTTGGGTGGTGGTCCATAGTCGGCAATATATATCTGCGGATCTACATGCGTATCCGAAATCAGATGTAAAATTAGTATAGAGAAAGCATCTGCTAAATCATCATGCTTTTCAATTCCAAACCCAACAAGTTGCTCAATCAGTCTTTCTGCCCCTTTTCTTGGAAATAAAATCTTGCCTGTTCTTATCATGTGTGTTGTTAAAGAAAGTCGCGCTCTTTTATCGCTTCCTTTTAATTTAACTCCCTCAGCTGGTATCTCTTTTTGTTCCAGTTGCTGAGTGAAAGCTGACTGGTATGCAACCTCTTCAATAAGCAGCTTAGTTGGAGTTCCCTCTCCTAGTGCTTTTGATAAGTTTTTAGCCTCCTCAATCGCATCAGGGAAAGATAGACGTTTGTTTATAGGATTAGGAAGGATATAAATCTTTCTTTCTTCAGAATAGTCATAAACGCTGGCAGATACCATGGCTGTATAGTCGGCTGTATCTTTTTCAGATATTGCAAGGTCAACTCCGGTCAATGTGTACATAAATTCGTTTCCCGTAGGTGGTCCATCGTAATATTGTATCCACTCAGGATGAACAATCCTGTCTTCGTCAGATATTATTGTCAGTAAGAACTCTCGCGACCATGAGGATTCACTTGCCACTTTTAACTTTTGTTCTTTTACTGTCTTTTCATCTGGAAATTTTCCCGGCCAAATAATTTTATCGTCTTTAATCAAAGGATATTCTTTATAAGTTCCACTTAGCTTGTTTTTAATAATTTGATTTTTAAGCCTCATCATCAACGAGTCTTCGTGCAACAAATTGCCAATAATTACATATTTAGAGTTGGGGTTCCCGGCTGGGATAACATCTCCAGTTAACCATTCATAAGATTTGTTTCGTCCCTCTCTGGTTTTTACTGAATTTAGATCTTCCACATCATCGCAAATTATCAAGTCCGGCCTGTTTTGTAAGTGCCGAAGCCCTCTGATGCTCTCACCGCTTGATATCGCCGTTATTCTGGTATTATATTTTGAAAGGACTAAAGAGTTTGCCCGCCATTCGTCATCATCTTGTCCAAATGGCCCAAAGTCAGACATGAGTGTCGTGTTTGTTTCAAACTCTTTCTTGATGTTAGATAGTATCAACCGTGATTGTTGCTGGGTTTGACTGATGAGAATTATGAATTTTTTGTTTAAATTACCAACCATCGCCCAGATGGGGTATGAGAGTGTCATTATTGTTGATTTTGCCGAGCCTCTAAATGCAACAATTACTACAAACTTCTCGCTCTCGTTTTGAGTTAAACCAAAAATCTCTTTTTGGAAATCTGCAGTCTTGAATTCCACATAATGAGGGAAGTAGGTATTGAAAAACCAGAAATGGCTACGTTTTGTAAGGTGTATGCGAAATGACCTGTCCTGGATAAGCTTTTCATGAATTTTGTGATCTTCCATTTTCTTCCTCCTTTCCAGCGTCTGGAATAAGTGACGCCAGCTCCAGCGCTCTTCTCACCACCTCCTCCTGATCAGGTTCAAGTTTTTCAATTTGTTTATTGGGAGTTGTTATCTCAACTCTGGTTGCATATGTTTTGTGATGGTGTTTAAGCCAGAAAATAATTGCCGTCATGTTTTGCTCTTTTATTGCGGAAAGCAATTGCGATTCTGCAATGTCGTTAACAAACGAAGATCCTTCTTCCAAAGCCTCATCCGCAGCCTTTGAGAAAGCCTCATCTTCTTTTTTCCAGCGATAATATGTCGCTCTGCTCACCCCAGTTTTTTGGCAAGCAACCTGTACAACTGGCGTCTTTTTAAATTCCTCTATCAAAGCAACCCTTTTGTTGTGTTGTCTTTTTAGTATTGAGCTACTCATGATATTTTCTTTGTTTCCTTCCCTGCGAGCTTCTCCCAACGTTTCTTAATTACCTCTGCATATACAGGGGACTTTTCCATTAGGTAACATTTTCTTTTCATTTTCGTGGCTGCAATTAAAGTAGAACCACTTCCACCGAAGGGCTCGATTATAAGATCGCCACGCTTAGTTAAAACTTTTATATACGGAGTTAATATTTCAATAGGCTTTGTCCCAAAGATTATTCCCTGGCCGGAGGATTTTTCATCGGATGCTTTATATTCGATAAAATCAGTTGGGCAATACTTTTTGCCTTTCTCGTAACTTTCCCAGTTTGGTTTTCCTGAAGTGGCAAAAATGGCAGTTTCATACTCCTCTTGAAGTAGAGGCTCCTCCTCTGGAGTCATATTTAAGGATACCTTTCCTGAGGTTCCAACCATTGCAAAGTCGTACTTGTTAAAAAACTTATACTTTGCAGCAAACCCCTGCATTCTATTGGGTAAATGCCAGATTATTGTATTTCTGTATTTCCAGTGTTTTTCTAGTTCATTCCAAATAGTTCTTAAATTTTTCGGGTTTTCATAGATGATAATTGAGAAATCAGCTTTCTGAATCTTAGCAATGTTATTCATCCACAACTGCGTAAAGTCCGGAGGTAATACATCTGTTTCCAAATATCTCCTGTCTCTTTTGGCTCCGAAGCCAGTAATTGCTCCTTTATATTTTTTCTTTCCCCGCAGATAGTCCAGGATATATGGAGGGTCAGTAAAGCACATATCAGCCTTCTCACCATCCATTAACTTGAGCACATCTGCTTCAACAGTTGAATCACCACACATAAGCCTCGAGTCTCCTAATGCATAAACATTCCCCTTTTGGATTTTTATTTCCTTGATGTCCAGTTTTTGAAGCTCTTTTTCCAAATCAAATTGCTCAGGCGTAATATCAATTTCAAAAATATCGTCCAGCTCTTCAGAGGTAAAGCCAATTTCCGATAAAATGTTCTCATCGAAATCGGCCAGTAATTTCCAATCCCAATCTCCAAGATTTTTATTTAGCCTGAGGTTTAGCTCTTTTTCTTTACTCTCATCTGGAATATTTAGATAGACTACGGGGATCTTTTTAAAGCCTAAGTCCCTTGCAACTTTAAGTCTAAAGTGCCCGCCAATTACAATGTTCTTTCTTTTCTCTGCTCCATTTACAATTATCGGGTCAACCAGGCCAAATTCTCCAATGCTTTCTTTTAAGCCATGAATTGCCTCCTCAGACCATTTTCTGGGGTTGTAAGTTGCAGGTTTTAATTCGTTTATATCAACCTGAACGATGTTGAGCTGGTTGGATACAGTTTCCATAAGTATCTGAAGCATAAAACACTATAAAATCAGAAGAAACGATAAAATTGGAGGAAAAAAGGAGGAAATTTGTTAATTCATAAGTTTCCGAGCATACAGCAATCTATGACCATGCTTTCGTACTCTGCGTATCCCAACTTCAATACCTGCACGCCGCAAATATTTTTTTAAATCCCTTCTTATGTATCCAATCCCCTTTGATTCATCGGTAACATCTATCTTGTCCAGGAATTCTTTATCACTCACATAGTTATTTTTATAAGTTAATAACATCCTCAAGAATCTGCCGTGCTTAGACCCTGTGGTAATAATGCTAATTGGTTGATTGTTAAAAAGAAAAATACCCTCAAATGTAATAATCATATTGAATACTCCTTCATTTTCTTTAACTATCTCAACTTCCTGAATATTGGCAACAGGTTCAAACTGTAGGGCAAATGGATTCAACGCATATTGGAAACGTCGTGCCATGTGTGCCTGTGTTTCTTGAATGCTTCTTAATAACTCTGCAAAAGGAAAATTTAAAGCCGCTGAAACAACCTCGTTATAGTGTTTAACCATATTTATATGCGCCAACCTGATTTCTTCTACTTGTTTTGCCAAGGCCATAGTGAGAGTCAATGCCTGATTTGGGTAAAAACTTAAGATGTCCGTTCTTTCTTCCATATCTAATTTTATCAGGCTATGCAAGTACAACTACTGCTCGAAGCGCCGAAAGTGGTAAAATTCATGTAAGTTTAAACTCTTGGACGTTGGAACTAAATAATGTCGAGATATTATAGAAAATTTGACGCCAAAAAATATTGGGCTAGTAAGCCTTACTGCGAAGTATGCAAGACCAAAAAAGTTAAATATGGGAGAATATGTAGTGAGTGTGAAAAGAAAGCGGGTTTTAAAGAAGTTGAGATGAAAATAAATAATGACAAAATTAACAATGATGATCTGGTTGCAAAATTCGCCTCGGCAGATCTTGAGCATACAGAAGCTGATCAAAGGTTAATATCGCTTGTTGGATATTTAAAAGATTGTGCCCAGGCTCTGCTGCGCTCAGTTGCTTTGAATGATTTGGGCACAAAAGATGTTTCTTTTCTTCCGATGTCCCCCGATTCTTTAGAGAAGTTAGCAGCTGATGATCTGGTTCTCAAAGGGCAGGAAGTGCTTGACCTGCTTTATAAACTAAAGGCAAGACCAACAGAATTCGAATTAATACTTGGAACACTTTTTGTAAAAGGGTTCAAAGGAAAAGGGGACAAAGTAACTCGTATTAACGCTCCCCTTATTTTTATAAAGCTTGAAGCCGAGAAAACGGAAGATGACTCAGTAGTTTTTAGTGTTAAAGAAGACATGATACATCTCAACCAATCCTTAGTGGCTAGTTTGGTTAGTGTAATCAATGAAGAGGAATTGGAAATACGTTTTCAAGATTTATGGAGCGCAACGCCAGAATGGCCATTGTCTTTTGAATCAATCCAACAATTTTATGAAAGTTTCAATAATTATTTTCCTGAAATTTTTTCTACAGATGAAAAAATTAGTAATTTTGTTGAACTGGATTCTATAGAAGCTAAAAAAGAAAAATATCAGATTTGTCCAGCTCACTGTCTGATAGTAGCACCAAAATTGGCAGCCGAGGGGACTGTTGTCGAAGAAATAAACCAAATCCTGCAGGATATGAAAAACAACACGTCTGCAGATTTTCTGTTTCTGGAGAATAAAGCTGGCGGGGACCCCGTGTCTGAGGTAATAGATCAAACAACTGATGGATATTCAGAAGGAGGAAGTGAGGAGAATGAAAAATGGCACAACCTTTTTCCGTTTGACCTTAGTGATACACAGAAGGGTATTGTGCGCGCAGCTAGAGAAAACAATCTGACCGTTGTTTCTGGGCCACCTGGCACAGGGAAATCGTATACCATTGCTGCTATTATTTTAGATCATTTGTTGGGTGGAAAACGCGTATTATTTGTTTCCCGAATGGACAAAGCGGTCGAGGTGGTAAGCGAGTGGCTTGAAGAATCTGTTGGTACTTTTTCTATTGCTAGATCTGGAGGAAGAAAAGCACAACGTGCTTTAGCTGATAAGCTCGATTCCATTACTGGTGCAAAGACTCCAGTGAAGCACTATACAAAGGAAGAAATCGAAAGTGTGCTCAATGGATATTCCGACGCGCAAGAAAAACTAACAACTCTTGAAGAGCAGTTTTTGAATACGCTGTCTCAAGAAAGAACGTGGTCTAAGGTAAAGGAAGAAATTAATAACCTTGATGACAAAATAAAAACTGATCCAGATCTTTTATCTTTACCCATAGACAAGAAAAAAGCTGAGAAATTAAAGGAGAAAATCCGTGGAGCAGATTTTCTCATCAAGAATAAGAAGTTTTTCGTTCAGACATGGTGGGGAAACCACGTTCTCTCAAATGTCAAAAAACAGTTAGGTGCTAGAGATAATGCTACCCCGGATGAGTTAATTTATAAGGCAGAGCGCATAGAGAATGAAAGGAAGCTGGAAGAAGTTGAAAATGAAATCTCCAAATTTGACGAAATAAACCAATTGTGGACACAAATTTCTAGTCGAAAAGAAGAATTAAAGGATCTTGCTTTAAATAACCTAAAGGCTATGTTGTTGGGCAACTTATACACCATTGTACATAATTATGATAAACGTGTTGAGCTAAGAAACTTTATAAAATCGCTACGAACAGCAAATATGCGAGAAAAGTTGGCGCTCTTAGAGAAAGTCGAAACTGAAACTCTACTAAGCGCATTCCCTTGTTGGGCAAGTACAACTTATCACCTTTCCCAGATATTGCCCATAGAGCCTGGAATGTTTGATCTAGTCATTTTCGATGAATCTAGTCAGTGCGATTTAGCCTCTACGTTACCCGCTCTTTATAGAGCAAATAGAGCATTAATAGTTGGTGATCCGAAACAACTAACTCATGTCGTATTTTTGGGGCGCCAGGCAGAATACTCTGCGTTTGCAAAGAATAACGTACCACCTGAAATGCAGGCCAACTATCGATTTTCGACACAAAGCCTGTTTAATGTGGCCGAAAATGCAGTTCCTCAAGCAAACTATTTTATGCTCGACGAACATTTTCGTTCTGATCCACATATCATAGGTTTTTCTAATAAGATGTTTTATGAAGACAACATTAGAATTATGACCAATAGACCGAAACTCGGCTCAAATAAGGAAGATGCAGCAATTCAAATAGAATATATAAACGGCAAACGTACCAATGGAGCAGCTAATCCGAAAGAGATAGAACATATTTTTTCACACGTAAGGCAGCTAATTGCGCAATCTCCGTTGGATAAACCAACTTCAATTGGAATACTTTCCCCTTTTAGGGACCAAGTAAATGCAATTACTAAAGAACTTCCGAATTGTGTAAATCTAAACGAAGTTGAGCGACATAATATTGTCGTGGGTACTGCTCATAGTTTACAAGGTAACGAAAAGGATGTGGTAATTTTATCTTTGTCTCTTGACCCTAAGTTTCACCATGGGACATTGAGATTTCTAGAAACCCCTAATGTCTTTAATGTATCTATCACGCGCGCCAGAAAGAAATTAATTGTCATATCCTCCGTCGCTCTAGGCGACTTACCAAACGGGTTACTTAAGGAATTTTTATTATATGCAGGTGACTCTGCGACGAATATATTGCCTCGTGATGTGTTTGAATCCAGATTTGAGGAACAAGTTGCTCAAGCACTGGAACGAGAAGGTTTAAAGGTCTGGCCTCAATATGAGGCTGCCGGATTCTCAATCGACTTAGTAGTTAGAGATGGTAAGAATTGGATTGCAGTTGAGTGTGATGGGCCAACTCATTTTGATATGAAACAAGGGCAGAGTTTTAACGATGCGTGGAGGCAAGGAATATTGGAAAGAGCTGGCTGGAAATTTGTAAGAATTCCTCATAGGGATTGGGAAAGAAATTCAGAAGAGCAAATTGAAAAGGTAAAGAAAAAATTGGATCAACTGCAGTATTAAAATCTGATATACTTTGACCTAGTCTCGAAGGTGAGATATACTTCAACTATGAGTGATTCAAACAAAATTAAATGTCCAAAATGTGGAGAAAGTTTTGAACCTTCTGAGGCATACAAACATGAGTTAGAAGAATCTTTACTCAAAGAGACTCAGGCAAAGCATCAGGAAGATATTAAACGGCTTGAAAAGGAGAAGCTAGATCTTGCCGAATCAACGCGTCTCGAAACAGAAAAGAAAGCTAAAAAAGAGTTAGAAACTGCGGTAGAAGCAGCTAAAGAGGAAGCTGAGGCAAAAAATAAGCAAAATTCGAAACTTAAAGAAGAACTGGAAGAACAAAGTCAACTTTTAGCAGACCTAAAAGAAGAAAAAAGTAAGCTTCGTCGTGATCATGAACAAGAGCTTGAGGATGTCAGAAGGCAAACCGCCGAGATATCTCGTAAAGAAGCCGAAGAAAAAATTCGCAAAGAGCTTAAGAGTCAAATAACAGCCTCAAATGAGGAATCTAAAGCTCGTGAAGATCAAAACAAAGAACTCCAAGATCAGGTAAAAGAGTTACTTAAACAGATGCGCGAACTTAAAGATGATAGGGATAAATTAGGAATTGAATATGAAAAGAAGTTGCTTGAAGGTCAAGACAAGATAAAACAAGATGCAAAAAAAGAAGCCCAGGACGAACTTAACCTCAGAATAGCTGAAAAAGATAAAAAACTTCAAGATGCAGAGAAACAAATACTTGAGTTGCAAAGGAAAATCCAACAAGGCCCCCAGAACCTACAAGGCGAGGTTCAGGAATTAGAACTACAAGAAATTCTATCAGTAGAATTTCCTTTTGATGAAATAAAAGAAGTGCCTAAAGGTGTCAGCGGAGCTGATGTACTTCAGACAGTTAAATCTCAGACTGGAGAAGTTTGTGGAACTATTATCTGGGAATCCAAGCGTACGAAGACTTGGGGTTCGGATTGGATTCAAAAATTAAAAGATGACCAAAGAATGATTAAAGCTGATCTCGCTATTTTGGTGTCTACAGTTCTGCCACAAAATGTTTCTTCAATTGGCATTATTGATGGAGTTACGATCTGTGAATTGAGAATGGCTGTGAGCATTGCCCAACTTCTTAGACAGCAACTTATGAAGGTGCATTCGGCACAGGTTGCCAACGATGGCAAAGCTACAAAAGCTGAAATTGTTTACAATTATCTGATTAGTAATGAGTTTAGGCAGAGGATAGAGGTTTGGGTTGAATATTTTAAGGATAGACAGGAAAAAATCAATAGAGAAAGAATCTACTTTAACAAGAAGTGGCAAGAAGAAGAGAAAAGTATACAAAAAGTTATTACAAACACAGCAGGTATTTATGGTGACTTGCAAGGCTTAATAGGAAATGCTTTACCAAAAGTGAGCTATCTTGAGCTTCCTGATTCTACAGAAGAGACAGAAAATAATTGATTAATAAAGGTAAGTGTAAGTACTAAATTTTTGTCGTACAACAACCATTCTCAGTAGTGAATTTATTATTATTATCAAATGAGTTAAAATACGGCTATGTCCGATAAAAATATGCATGAAAGGATTAATCAAATTTCAAAAGAAACAGGAGTACCGACAAAAAAGGTTCTCGATTTGTTATTTGCACTGCGAGATGGCGAAGTTGTTGAAAATAATGAATTGGTCCGAAAGGTAGGTGTTTCTAAAAATGCCCTAAATAAGGTAAAAGAGAGGCTGGCCTCGGTATTAGAACCTGTGTCAAAAGACACACAACTTGATGGCGACCATGTTCAAGAAATACGAGCAATCTTTGATGAAGGCTATAAATTTGAAGATGCTATGTGGACTATCCTAGAAGATGATAAATACAAAAAGGCATCTGAATTGTTAGAAACTATTTCCGATAAGAGACCTTCACCTGAAAGAAGGTTTGATCAATTTACTGCAACTATAGAAACAACGGCTCGTCGTGCTTCTCTCCTTCAATTCTTTGGAGACATTAAAGGTAAAAGAATTTTGTTTCTAGGTGATGACGATTTTACCTCGATAGGAGTGGCTTCTTTGGGATTGGCTGCTCATATAGAAGTACTAGATGTAGATAAACGCATTCTTGAGAGCATCAAAGGTGTCGCTGAGACAGAAGGTTTTACTATTTCAACCACAAGAAGTGATTTAACACAGAGGCTGCCGAATCAGCTTATGAGAAATTTCGACATTGTATTTACAGATCCTCCGTACACGGAAAATGGCATGAATCTATTTCTCTCAAGAGCTATTCAGGCATTGGATCCGGATAATCACGCAGCAAGGATATATACGTGCTATGGGAATAGTGACAGGGCTAGGGAGAGATACCTGCCTGTACAAAGGTTATTTACAGAATCCGGATTAATGATGAGGTGGGTTTTTGACGGATTTAATCGCTACAGAGGGGCAGAATCGATTGGCAGCTCAAGTGCATTGTTAATAGCTGATGTAACACCAAAGACAAAACCTTTAGTTAAAGGAGGCTATGATAAACCCATCTATACCAACAATTGAACACCATACGGCTCTTATTAAACTTGAAAAATTTCCCAACAATCAAAACAGCCTAGAACAGTTTGCTGATAAGCTAATAGAAAGTCTTAATTTGACTGTGGTTAAAAGCGTTTTTCATTCTTTCAAACCTCAAGGGAAAACTCTTGTATATATTCTTTCAGAGTCACACCTTGCAATTCACACATGGCCAGAATACAAGCTTCTTCATATTGATTTGGTAAGTTGTGTTAAGGTCTTAAATTTTGAAAATTCATTGAAACTAATATTAAATAATTATGGGATTAGTAGTTTAAAGGTAAATCCGGCACTAGAAAGTTGATGCCAGACAGTTTTGTGATACAATTATCATTAACAAAACTTAAATAAGAAAGTTTTGATGGTTAAACAAGCCATTTTAAATACGAGCTATGGCAACTCGAAACCACACTAAACTAATAGTGGATCTTCTGGAGCTATATGGAGAGGATCCAAACAGAGAGGGACTCAAAGAAACTCCCGAAAGAGTTCTTCGAATGTACAAGGAGCTTCTGGGTGGTTATCAACAAGACCCATCTTCGGTAATTAAGACTTTCGAAGGAAATGGACATAATGACTTGGTGACTGTTAGCGACATCGATTTTTATAGTCTTTGCGAACATCACATGATACCCTTTTTTGGAAAAGTTCATATAGGTTATATTCCAAACGGCCGAATACTTGGACTTTCGAAATTCGTTCGATTGACAGAAATTTACGCCAGGAGACTTCAGGTACAGGAGCGGCTAACCAGACAAATAATGGATGCAATCGAAACAAATTTGCACCCACAAGGAGCAATCGTTCATGTTGAGGCGGAGCATCTTTGTATGGTAATGCGTGGTGTCAAGAAGAAAGGGGCAATCACCAAAACTACAGCTCTTTGTGGAGATTTTGAAAAAGACCCTTTACTTGTGGATAGATTTTTTAGACATATAAATCGTAGTGATAATTCAAAATGAAGGTAACAAAACAAATTGAGTGGGATATGGGGCACAGAGTAACTAACCATCACTCTAAATGTCAAAACATACATGGCCACCGCTATCGGGCCGAAATATGCATGGAGGGGAAATTAGTAGACATAGAAGGCATATCAGAAGAAGGGATGGTTATTGATTTTGGAGATATTAAAAAGATTGCCATGGAACATGTCCACGATGTTTTAGATCATGGATTTATGGTCTGGAGGAAAGATAAGGAGGTTATGAAATTTTTTGAGGATAACCCAAAGCAAAAGCACATAATTGTTGATTTTGTGCCAACTTCCGAAAACATTGCAGCCTGGATTTTTAAAGAGTTAGATGGACGATTTATCGATAAATTTAAAACAGATTTGAGGCTTTGCTGGGTCAAACTTTGGGAAACACCAACGAGTGTTGCGATCTGCACCAGAGAGGATTTAGAAAAATAAAATGAGTGGCGAGAGACAGATTTACCAACCCACACCGGAGGATCGGGAAAGAATCAGGCCAAAACCTGACCTTCTTAAAGTAAGCGGAGATGGAGTTTTTGCTACTTTGCAAGGTGAGGGAGTTACAGCAGGAGAGCCTTCAGTATTTTTGCGGTTGCACTATTGCAACTTGACTTGTGGTAAACCTGAAGGGTGGAAGTGCGACACTTGGTATACATGGGATAAGGAAAGGGAGGAGTATTGGACGGAGTCATCTGATGTGAGTTTTAGAGAAATAGCAGCGACTATGGAAGCTGCTTGGGAAAGCGCTTTTGATGCTAATGGGACAAAAAGGGCGGTTATTACCGGAGGTGAGCCTCTTCTGCAACAAAGTAAAATTATTAAGCTAATAGAAGAATTACCAGATTGGGACATAGAAATTGAGACTAATGGCACGATCGTTCCCGCCCCTGAGCTCGGTGATTGTCAATTTAATTGCTCGCCAAAACTGGAGAACAGCGGAAACAGTAAAGCGCGTAGATATAACCCATCGGCGCTAAAAGCAATAAATGCACTACCCAACTCATGGTTTAAATTCGTAGTTTCAGACACAAGCGATCTTGATGAAATAGATGAACTCGTGCGAGATTGCGAGCTCAATGAAGATAAATTACTTATAATGCCGGAGGGTCAAACAGCAGATGTTGTCGAAGGACATGCACAACTTGTGAGAGATGCTGTTAATGAACGAGGGTGGAAAATTACTATGAGAAATCAACTAATTTGGTATGGTGACAAAAGAAGAACTTAAATGATAATTGGATCAATAGACAATAAAGAAGTAGATAGTTCAAATTTAATACTTGATACAGTTGATAATTTTCAGCTTGATGAAGTTGTTAGCAATGCATTGTTGCTTACACTGGCCGGATACTTAGAAAAAGATGACATCACAGTAAACGGTAAACAATACTTTGATAAAAAGAGACTTGAACAATTCTTTAGTTACGTTCTTAACGATAAAAGGGCAGCGCCACGAAAGTATAACCTTCAATTAAGTTTTTCGAACAAAAACCACGAAGTAAATTCTGCAAAGAAAAACAATTACAAATACATTATTTCATATAGTGGTGGTATAGACAGCACTGCAGGGCTTTTGTACGCACTAGACAAGGGATACCCCATACAACCAGTTTGGGTTGGTTTTGGGCAAAAAAATGAAAAAGATGAGTTAGAGGTAATAAATAAAATCTGCAAGAAACTTAAAACCAGACCTATTGTTATCAATATTAATCTAAAGAGATATGTTGATGAAGGTTGGAACAGGTGGAAAATGGGGATTATTCCTGGAAGAAACTATATTTTTGCGTCTATTGCTGCTTCTATGGTAAACCTATCAAGTAGCGATAAAAACACAATATATATTTGCGCGCATAAAGAAGAAATCAATCCTGTTAATACGGATAAAAGTGAAAGGTTTTACAACACATGTACTAAGATCTTTACAAAAAGCTACAACAAAGATATCGAGCTTACTACTCCATTTTTTAATGCCACTAAACCGGAAATTATCTATTACTGGATCAAGCACTGGAAACAGAAATATAACATTTCACCACAAGAAACTGTTAGTTGCTATCACGGTACCAACTGTGGAATTTGTAAAGCTTGTATAAATCGTGCAGTTGCTTTTGCGTGTTGTGGGCTACAAACAGAAAGTTATAAAAATGATCCCTTTAAGGATACCGAGCATGTGATTCAAGAAGGATATATTGATCGATTTAATATATTAAAATTAGAACGAAAACTTGATTTTCTTTTTGCCCTTAACTTTAACAAAAATTCCCTGCCAACAAACTTGAGAAACTTCGTAGATACAAACTATAAAAGATACAGCAACAAAATAATCGACAGACAAAAAATGATTAGAGAGGGTTTAAACATAAAATGAAGCTATCAGTTGAATTACATAGCCTAGAGAGTAAGGATTCATTAACCTTACTAAAAGCAATATATAAATCACTAGATGATTTCAAATCAGTGACCAAAGTTGATTTAGATAATATCCAAATTACGTGTACTAATAGCCATCGGCAGATGGAGCAAATACTTGGTTACAAGCGCCCAATGTGGGGAGTAAGCACTATCAAGAAAGGAAAGATATTTTTATATAATCCTAGGCTGTGGAACAAAAAACAAACAGGACACACTCCGGGCGATGTGGTAGCCAGCATTACTCATCAACTAGTACATCTTTACTTTGAGCAGGAAAAAATTAAATCACCTGTCTGGTTTGAGGAAGGGTATGCAACATATGTTAGCGATAGACAAAATGAAAAATTTAGGAAAAATGAGCTGAAAAAACTAGTTAAAAAGTATGGCGTATGTGACTATAACAGTCTAAAGGTCAGCTTTGCTAAACTTTCTGTTCCTGCGTTGTATTATCAAAGTTCATACGGCTTCATGTTTTATCTAGTTAAGCTACAAAAAGAAAATTCGCTTAACAAGTTAACTGATAAGTTAAAAAATGGAGAAAATTTCGAAAATAGTTTCATAAACATTTATGGCAGAAGTGCAAAAGATATATGGGAAGAGTTTAACAATAAATTAATCAAATAATATGAGCGGATATATTTTAGGAATCACCGGATGGTTTGAAAGAAGTCACGACGCATCTGCGTGTATTGTTAAAGACGGCAAGGTTTTGGTTATGGTTGAAGAGGAGAGATTTATCCGTAAGAAACATGCATACGACAAGACACCGGTTCGTTCGATTTCTTGGTGTTTAAATAAGTTGAGCCTAACTTTGGATGACATTGAGACTGTTGCGGTAGGTTGGGACTATAAGTATCTTTACCGTCTTGCTGGATTAAATGAGCCCAGATTGAATAATCTCGCAGATGTGTTCTTTCCCAAAAAATATTTTTCGTATTCAAGGAAGCTAAAAATCGAAATTGTTCCCCATCATTTGGCACATGCGGCTTCATCGTATTTTCTCTCCGGATTAGACGAAGCAGCAATTTTAGTAGTAGATGGCCAAGGCGAAAACGAATCAACTACCATAGCTCGAGGTAGATCTGGAAAGATAGATATACTGCGAACTTTTAGTATTGAGAATTCTTTAGGATATTTCTATGAAGCAGTGAGTGACTACATAGGACTAGGTCTTGACTCAGCTGGTAAGACCATGGGGCTTGCTTCATATGGAGATATTATTTATGAATTTGACGAAATAAAGCTCTCTCCAAATGGGTATAAAGTTAATCTTAAGTTTGATAAAAAAGACAACTCACTTGATCAACAGCAGCGTGTTCTTAGTGCATGGAAAAGAGTATTAATAGACACATTTGGTAAGCAAAACCAGGTGGACACAAAGTTTAATCCACTATATGGAGACTTCACTAAAAGCGTGAAGATATCTAAGTTGCAAAAAGACACCGCCGCCTCAGCACAGGATGTTTTAGAAAGAACTTTGATGCATCTTTCTGAAATTGCTGTCAACGAAACTGGCATAAAAGACTTATGTATGGCGGGTGGTGTGGCGTTAAACTGTTCGTCAAATACCAAAGTCGCCAGATCCGAGCACATAAACAGTCTATTTATTCCACCCAACACTTCTGATGCCGGTGTTTCTCTTGGAGCTGCCCTGCTTATATCTGGAAAGGATAATTCGGGTGGGTCTCTGGAGTCTGCATATTTTGGACCTTTATACACAAACTCTGAAATTAAATCTGTACTTGATAAAAACAATATCGCATATGAATACCATGAGGATATTGAAGATGTAGTTGCTAAACTACTAGCAAATGGAAAGATTGTTTCTTGGTTTCAGGACTCATTAGAGATTGGACCAAGGGCGCTTGGCAATCGAAGCATTGTAGCAAATCCAACGCTTGCGACAATACACAAAAAGGTTAATGAGGCAAAAAACAGAGAGCAATGGAGGCCTCTAGCCCCCAGTATTCTAGAGGAGTCGATTGGTAAATATTTGGTAAATCCGATGAAATCTCCTTTCATGCTTCATACATTTGATGTAAAAAAAGAAGTAAGAAGTAAAATTTCCGCGATTGTGCACGTTGATGGATCAACTAGACCTCAAACAGTGAGTAAAAAGGCAAACCCCCGATACCATAAAATGATCAGTAAATTTGGTAAATTAACAGGTTATGATCTTGTGCTTAATACATCTTTTAATGGTAGTCGTGAGCCAATAGTTTGCTCTCCATATGATGCATTAACCTCATTTATTAGTAATTCTACCGATTGCCTTGCTATTGGAAACTTTCTTGTAAGCAAATGAATATCTCTGTAGTAATACCAGTATGTAATGATCTTAGGCTGAAAGCGTGCATAGATTCTATTGACGAAAAGGTCGAAGTTGTTATTTCTTTAAATAAACCAACTAAAGAATTAAAAGACTTGATAAAGTCGATTCTGAAAGTTCAAAAAGAGAAAAATAAATATAAAAATATTAAATTTAATATTTGCGAGATCGGTTACCCCAGTATTGCAGGTGCCTATAACAATGGTATAAAACACGCGAGCTATGAAAATATTTTATTAATGGATTCTGATTGTATATTTGAAAAAGGATGTATCAGAAAGCTACATCAAAACATAAAAGGCCATCTTCTTTCGAAAGGAAAGGTTGTTTTCTCGAGTAATTCGCTTGTAACAAAAGTGGTGGCCAGAGCACGAGAGTTTCATACTTCCGATAAAGTCAGCGCATATTCTCCTCCCCTGCTTTTTAAAAAGAAAATAATCAACAAAATTGGTGGATATTATTTTCATCCTTCTTTGTGCTGGCTTGAAGATAGCGAATTTGATAAACGAGTTCAAAATGCCCAGTTAGAAATAGCATACGATAAATCTGCGAAGGTTATACACCCCTCTTTGAGTCCAGCACGGGATCTAAAGAGCGCCATTTGGTATGGAGTTGGAAAAAGAATAGGTGTAGAACTGGGAATTCACGATAAACCTACTGGCTTGATAGGCAGTATAAAGAAATATATTATTATGGCTCCCAAAAGCAAGGGATATTTGTCAGGCTTATATTTATTTACTTGGAAAATGGCTTTGTTTGTGGGTTATTATAGCCAAAAGTTTTTTAAGATAAGACCGGTGAGTATGATTATGTCTCAAAAAGAGAACTAAACCTTTTAATTGCAAATACTTCAGCAAAATCGCATTGCTCATGTAGCAATCCTCGGTATTGATTTAAACCTTTTATTGCCAAGTCAATTCTGGAAGTTTCTAATTGCGATTTGTAATACGACATGGCTTTCATCTTAATTCCAATATATTTAGTAATATCTTCAACTAGATTGTAAGCTTGAAGAGGCTTGTGCACTTCGTATAAAATCAACCCTTTTGTTTTTTTATTAGAATTTATATTGTATCTCCAGTAAGCTTGGGAAATTATTTGATAGGAAATTTTATGTTCATAATCAGCATCAAGGTCGTGGTTTATGTAAATAAAATCTGGTTTAATTTTTTTCCAATATTTTATAATTTTTGAAATATTCTGAACTGACACCTTGAATGTTTGATCTTTTAGTCGGAGAAATTGGCAATCAGTTATTTTCATATATGAACAAACTTTTTTCGCTTCTTCCTCTCTTCGTTTTTCTATCCTGTCGCCAGAAGATAAATATTGAATATAAACGTTGTTATTATTTTCTATCGCTTTAGCAATAGTTCCTCCACACCCTATAATTTCGTCATCTGGATGGGGTGCTATTACTAAAATTTTGTTTTTGGTACTTTTAGATGAATTTATCATGAGCCTGTAGTATTATATCAAAGCTAATCGTAAATAACATTATATATGGATAAAGACAGGGATAAATTAACAAATCATGACCAACAAGCTCGTTCTGAGATAACTCTGATTATGAAATCTGGGTGGTCCGATATCGATATCGTAGATATTGAAGATCATACAGAACAAGGGTATTTCGGAGGAGTGTATTGTATAAAATCAACGGAGCGATCATACGCATTAAAAAAACATCCAAGATCATTTAAAGGAAAATTTGATTTTCACAATCAAGTTTCTAATTTTATCAGCAACACTGGAGATGTTCGTTACTTCCCTTCCACTATTCCAACTGAAAGTCGCGAACTGGCTGTTGATGAACCAGAGACTGATTCCTTTTGGGTACTAAATGAATGGGTAGAGGGGAGGGATATGAGATATCGTAGCAGACAAGAGAACGTAGATCACCATCTTCCGTTAATCTTTCGAAAAGTAGCACAAATGCATTCTCAGCTGGCTTCATTTCCCATAGGTGATGACAGCGTTGTGGATCGTAGCCTGTCAGAACACTGGGTACCAGAAATGTTAGAAAGATTTGATTTGGTCAGCAAAGGAGATTCGACCAGAAGAATAATTGATTTAACCGGAATCGATTCTGCTAGTCTGACCAGATTTATGAGTATGAGTGACAGGTTTATTGAAGATATGTTGCAACATGACAAGCCTAAATATTGGGACCACAATTTAACTAGAACTGTTATTCATGGTGATCTTAATCTCTCTCATGTTTTTGAAGCAAGTGGCGACTATGTATTGGTTGATATTGATAGGATGAAATACGGAATGAGACTTGATGATCTTGGGAATCTAATCTCGGAGGCTTTTTTGTCTTGTGGGCAAAATACAGTGCTCGAGTCACTGCGTACGGCTGAGCAAGTGTTACCTTTAACAGATGTTGAAAAAGAAGACCTGACACAATACGTTAAATACGGTAAAATTAGGCAAAATTTTTGGTTGCTAAATGAAATTCTTACAAGAAATGATCCTATGACATCTTTCCCTTTACAGCTTGAGCAAGAAGTTGCTAACACAGTTTTACTCGTTGAAAACTTAGAGATAAATGACAGAACGTAATAATAAATATTTAAAACATTTTGAAGGAGACAGAGCACTAAAGAGATATCAAAATGAAATCCAGTGTGCCCAGATGTTTCCATTAATTACACCTCGTGTGATTTCAAGAGATGATAAAAATCTTCGACTTGAATTCGAGTTGTTGCGGGGGGATAATACAGCGTTTACCAAATCGGGCTTGGTAGCCATTGGTAGAACTTTGGCTCAAACTCACAAACAGGCAGGAATTGAATCAGGAGAATGGGTGGAGTCGGGACTACTTAGTAGGTACCAGGCAACTAATATTTCATCTCTCAGAGAGAGATATCAAAGCGCCAAAGGTGAGATTGAAGCGCCAAGATACAGCTTGACTCACGGAGATTACAGACGCAGAAATATATTTCTCACAGAGGGTGACGGGGTCAAGGTCATCGACTGGGAATTTGCCGGTACAAATCTAATTTATTGGGATTTAGCAATCTTTATAGGAGATATGAGACATCAAAGATATCACAAGATACATGATTTAGATGATTCACATTTTCTAGAAGCATACACTGGAGAGATTCCCTTAACCGATGAAGAAGCAAACTTCTGCCGTGTTTTAGGTGGAGTGGACATCGTACTTGACCACATGGAACCAAGACAGGGAGAAAAACCGCCCGAACCGTCAGATTTGTTTGTGAATTTTAACGAAGAAGAAATGAAGTATTTATTACACAGTAACTAATCATGTCAATCGAAAATCAAATACGCACTAACTTGGAAGAAAACGAGGTTTATTTGTCAGAGAATCTTGGCCAACATATTTTGATAGATGAAGAAGCCCTAGAGTTAATCGGCCGTCAAGTAATTTCTGGTGGGAATGTGCTAGAGATTGGATCAGGGCCAGGAAATCTTACCGCAAAATTAACCGAACGGGCCAATCGAGTTGTAGGCATTGAGATAGACAGACAATTTGCCCCTGTATTAGAAGATCTTCAGGCAAGTTCACCAAATCTTGAGGTGATATATGGTGATGCATTAAGAGTTAATTTTCAACAGATAGTAGAATCTGAGAGAGATGAAGAGTGGCAAGTGGTATCTAACTTACCTTTCCATATCTCTGAACCGTTCTTAAAAAAGGTCGCAGGTCTTCCTGTCGAAAATGTCGTCCTAGTTGTAGGAGATGCTCTTGCAAGATCTATGCAAATTACAGATCCGGATTCTAGTGAGTTTAGTAGAACTTCTTTTTTGAGTCAAACCTTTTTTGAAACAAGTGTCATTGCAGATATTGAAAAGTCGGCTTTTTATCCTCCCCCTAGAACAAACGCAACAGCTGTTGTTTTGACTCCGAGAGAAAGAGACGAGTTTAAATCAAATCCAAGGCTGGCAATCCAACATCGTTTATTTCTGACTGAGCATAAAAGTCCTACTGTGGGTAAAGTGATAAAGGAAGCCAGAGATAACCAAGTTGGTGGTGCGGGTAAAGATTCACACAGACCAAGCAGAAGAAAGGCAAGGCAAGAATTAAAACAACTTATTTACGAAGCTAACAATGGTGGTTTAGGGCAAGGGAATCGTCAGGATGGGGGAATTGGACACAGAGATGATAGTTTGGGTCTAGATGAGAGAATTCTAAGCACTCCATTTTCAAGGCTCGATAATCAAGAAGTTAGAGAACTGGCAAAAGCACTTAGAGATAAGTTTGGGCAGTGACGACTTGTACAAAATCTACCGTGCAATTGCGAGAAGGAAAGTAATATCTACTTCAGATTAAATCAAAAGCTTTCTTCTCGTCTTCGTGTTTCATTACTTCCTTAACTTTTTCGATCGGCATCCAATCATAACCGATACTTTCTTCATTTAGTTGAATCGATATATCTATGCGTTCAACTTTTAATGCTAAGAAATGGGCTTCAGTTAACCCATGTTTGCCCTCAAACTCAATTTTATAATTTAAGTTTTTGGTTTCTTTGAATTCGCTTGTCCCGAATTCTTCACCAGCCTCTCTTTTAGCTGCTTCCTCAAGGTTCTCATCTTTTTCAACGTCACCAAAAGTAATAGTCCATTCGTCCTCGTATTCGTCAAAAGGTTTATTGTGACGAAGTAAGAACCTTTTGTTTCCTTCTGGATCTATAGTCCATACTATTACGGCTACTTTTTGATGTTTGCTCATACTTTCAAGATTCTATTATAAAACTCATACTTTGCTCTTTGATAGTCCTTGTAATTTTTTCCATCAAAAGACAATTTCAAATCTTCATACTCTTTTAATAATTTGTTGTTAGATCTTAGAATTTCATAGACTTTGATTTGCCTATCTGGAGGTTCTGTCAAATAAACTTCTATCTCGTAACCGTCCTTATTAAATTTCCATTCAACGAAGGACTTTTTGACATATCTCCCTTGTTTATTAACTTCTCCAAAAAGCTTTTCAAAAGTTGGCAAATACTTATCAAAGTCTTCCATGTTGGCAAGGGCATAAATATCAATGTCTTTTTGCCCTGATATTTCTAGAGCCACAGACCCCATGAACAGCACTTTAAGATTAGAAAATGATTTTTTTATCTGTTTAACAATTGCTTCTCCTAATTTTTTGCCTTTTGAGTTAAATGGATGTATCGAGACTTTTCTATTAGGATCAATTTTTGATAAATAATCATTTTCTTCTTTGGTAAGCATGTTTTGATTATATCGCACAACTGGTAAAATTGGATCATGGCTAGAACTGGTACTCGCGCGGTTGCAATAATTATCAAAGATAATAAAGTTGCCTTGATTCATCGTAAAAAAGAAGGAAGAGACTACTGGGTATTCCCTGGTGGTGGCGTAGAAAAAGGAGAAACCCCTGAAAAGGCAGTTATCAGAGAAGTGCAAGAGGAGTTGAGTTTGACAGGTAAGGTGGAAAGACTACTTTTTTCGGTAGAAAGTTACCCCAATGGCAATAAAGATCCATATTTTTTGTGCAGCGTTGGAAGCGAAGAAATTGAGTTGGGTGGACCAGAAAAGCAGCGACACTCAAAAGAGAATTGGTACGCCCCGCAGTGGGTTGAATTTGAAAAGGTTGGTAGCTTAAATTTATTACCCGAGACGGCTAAAGAACAATTTTTAGAAAAAGTTAGATCTGAGTTATAATCACATTTAGGTTGATTTTGTAAAGTTATATCTCAAATTATAACTATACCAAACCACATCAGGTATAGCAGCTGAGACAAATCCCTTTTTATACTGTCTCATTTGTCTCGTTTGGCCTCGTTTGTGATACACTTGAAGGAAGCAGCTATGGGATCGAAAGGTTCCAGACCGACATGCTCAGCCAAACAGGGCACCCCAGCGACCGAGATGCCTCGAGAAGCCCAACCTTTCCTTCTAAACCGCTAGTTTTTCTTCCAAACATTCGGACGGTACGCTCGTAATTCGGATATTAGCCTTGAAATAAGTCTCTGGTTAAGTGGACAGGTACCCCTTAAAATGCAAGAAGTTTCTATATAATTAGAAGCTTATTTTAAGGAGGTGATTTATTTTGAAACCTGTTATTGCCAAAGAAGTCAAAGAGGAAATATTGGCTAAAGTTAAGGCCGGTGAACCAGCCGCTTCAGTTGCCCAGAAATTCGGAATCTCGGTCAAAACGATATATGGCTGGTTAAGATGGAATACCATTAAAGGAGTAAGTTGGCTAGATTATGCCAAGTTAAAGAGAGAAAATCAGCAACTAAAAGAGATTATTGGGGTATTGTCCCTTGAGGTTGCAAAGTCAAAAAAAAAGACAGGTAGGGCGTGAGCTTGAAGCTAAACTGCCTGGAATCTCCAAACCCCTTATCTCCCGAACTCTTGGGATTGGAGAAAGAAATCTTTACAACCAAAATACTAGACAAAAAGAGGCTGATCTGGCCCTAAAAGACCAGATACTCAAGGTTTTGGAACTAAACCCAAGTTATGGTCACAGAAGAGTCGCTTTAGCCTTGGGGATTGGCAAGAAAAGGACAAGAAGAGTTATGAGGCTGTTTGGTATCAAGCCTTATAAAAGAAAAGCTAGATGGACCAAAAAGAAGGATTATGGCAATCCACCCTCAGGAATTCCGAACCTTATCAAAGGTTCCTGCCCAGTTAAACCCAATGTTTATTTTGCCGGAGATTTTACAAGGCTAATTTGGAATCAAAAGATTATCCATCTGGCCACTTTTATTGATTTATTTACCCGGGAAATTGTGGGCTGGTCAGTTTCCATTAGGCACACATCAGAATTTGTAATTGAAGCATTTTTAGATGCAGTGAGGAATGCGGGTTTACCTCTAATTGTCCATACCGATCAGGGAAGCGAATACAACTCAAAAGAATACACAAAGTTTATGGAAAGCCTGGGAGTTAAGGTAAGTATGTCTGCTAAAGCCAGCCCTTGGGAAAATGGCTACCAAGAATCTTTCTATGACAACTTTAAAACTGATCTAGGAGCAGAATTTGAAAGGTTTGAGACCATCGGAGAGTTTGTCGAGGCTCTCCATTCAACAATTAACTATTACAACAACCGAAGGATTCACACCAAACTTAAAACATCTCCTCTCAAATTCAAGCTAGAATTTCTATCCCGTAATATGTAGAAAGTTTTTGCAAAAAAGGGGTACTTGACACACGCGAGTTATCGGGAAAGATATAAAGAGTTTTTGAAAATTGACTTTCCTCATATTCCGTATCCAAAAGATAAAAATAGCTTTAAGAAATTGGTTGCATTAGGTACAGAATTACGCTTGCTACATTTGCTTGAATCTCCGAAAGTAAACCAATTTATAACAACTTATCCTGTTGCTGGATCCAATGTAGTTGAAAAACCAAACTACAAAGATGGCAAAGTATTTATTAATGAAAGCCAATATTTCGGAAGTGTTCCAGAAGTTGCATGGAACTTCTGGATTGGCGGTTACCAGCCAGCTCAAAAATGGCTTAAAGACAGAAAAGACAGAACTCTTACCAATGAAGACATTGAACATTATCAGAAGATGATTGTGGCGTTGGTGGAGACAGAAAGAATTATGAAAGAGATAGACAAAATTCCAAATGGTTTATAAGCTGTATGACCTCGCACCGGAAGAAATTGCGATTATGGAGGGTAAAGATTAGTTTCTCTCGGTATATTTATGGTTGTCGCTGAACCTTTTACAATCTCGACTTGCCTCATCTTTTTTAACCCCTACTTGCATCAGAGGATGAACTAACATCTTTTCTGCGAATTTCCCAAGCTTGACCCCCTGCGTTTTCGACACTGACTTTGCAAAGCTTATTTTCCCTTGTATTTTGCAGTAGTCATTGGAGGGAATGTATCCTTTCAATGACGCTGTTTCTAAAATTAAATTTCGTATCTGCTGGATGTGCCCCCTGCCAATTGAAAGCTTTCTGTTAACTGGTATACCTGTGACTTTTTGACTATAGTTTGAAGTTATCACTTTCACCTTTCGTTTTCTGACTGCATAGCCGTGCTTGACTAGTATTTTGATGATAGGTTCTATTGAGTCGGTAATACTCTTTTTACTGCCTGAAACGGTGATGTCATCAATAAAAATGGTAATGTCTAGACCCGCGCTGTCGGCTACGGCTTTTATCTCTCCAAATACGGGTGCGAGTGCAAAGTTGCAAAGCAAAGGACTTGTTGGTGCACCCTGGGGCAGTCTGTGTTGAAATGTAGTTAACTTGGTGAGTAGGTTTGCAGTCTTGTACCCGCAGCCAAAATGGTCAATCCACACTTGGTTTATCTGATGATAATTCGTGCTGGGAAAACAGTTTTTTATATCGATGACCCCTATACATTCCTTTCCTATATGAATTTTCGCATTTTCGACAATTGACCTACCAGATATTCCTCCCGTCATACCATCAGGCAGTCGGCGAATATTTCGATTGAGAATATTTTTAAGTATCCGTTTTTGGAGCGTCTTCAATGGGTGTTGGGGGTTATCTATATGCCGCCACTTGTCTGTACCTTTTTTGTGGATATCAAAAGGTTGATAGTAACTACCAGCAGAGGTTGCGATTTTTTGCAACCTATCTCTTTTCGTGCCCAACAAGTATTCAAGGTATGAAAGCGAAACCAGTGGACGCAATTCTGGGGATTGTTTTTTTGTGCTCACTATTTGTTCTCTAATAAAACATTGAGCAGATTTTCGCCTATTTTATCTACACTTTTCTTATCCGAATTTTTAAGAACTTTTTTTTCAGAGGAGAGGAGGACCAGAAGATAAAATGGAACATCCAGCTTTTTGGCAATTTTTTCCAATACATCAATGCTGGGTGTCCTATCACCTTTCTCTATCCTTGACAAATAGCTATTATCCACGTTGAGAGCCTTAGCAAGGTCTTTTTGTGTTACACCTTTGGCAGCTCTAATGGTTTTTATTGCTTTTCCGTATTTCATATCATCCTTACATAAAAATCTGAGTTTCCTCCGGTTTTTATATAAGAAATTAAGGATGAAGTTTATCGCACTTTCTCCAAAAGTTTCTTACAAATTTTATTAACCGATTCTTTAGCCTTGCGGTGATTTCTCACGCTCAGCGAGTGGTTAAAATCCTTCAGAGCTTTTTTCAAAAATCGCTCATCTTCTGATCCCAGCACTCCTGACTTAACAAGACTGTTGATAGAATCAACAATTTGTTGAAATCGTTTAGCCATAATATTTTCACCTCCTTAATCTGTAGCTGGCTCCTCTTTAGAAAGAGGACTACGAGTGCCACTCGTCCTCTTTATGAAAGTGTTGGGATCTCCTTAATTCTTAAGGTGCCGTTAAGTTAAAGTATCAGCAGGATAGACGCGTGCAACGAAACATTGCATATCACGTTGTCCATTCATGCTCAAATACTCGCCCCGGCCAAAAAGCAGAGCAAATTATTACTCTGCGACCTTCCTTTCGGAAAATCATCAGTAGCTCGTTTGAGCTGAGCCAGTCGAAACTGACTTGTTAGGTACGATATGGCGTAAGGTGAAAAATTAATGTGCTAAGGCGGCATCCGCCGTCAGAAAGAATATAACAGCTCGTGTTCACTTTGTCAAATAGTTGTACTGATAGACAATTTTAGCCTGACGTGTTATCATCCAATTACTTCCCTATGACCAATCAAATGGCAGAAAAAATGAATAAATACGGACAAAGAGGAGAGAAGTACCGATACATGCCTGGTTCAAAGAAGCCGTTTAGTTTGAGCCGCAGCAAAATTGATCTCTTTTTAGAGTGTCCGCGCTGTTTTTATCTTGACAGAAGGGTTGGTCTGGGTAGGCCAGGCATGCCAGGCTGGCCTTTGAATAGTGCTGTGGATGAGCTTTTGAAAAAAGAGTTTGATCTGCTTCGAAAAAATGGCGAGGCACACGCTATTATGGAAAAGTACAAAATTGACGCTGTTCCCTTTCAACACCCGGATATTGATACCTGGCGAGCAAACTTTACCGGCAGGCGTTTTCTTCACAAGCCCACCAACCTAGAAGTCTTTGGAGCCGTCGATGATATTTGGGTTAACAGAAAAGGAGAGCTCATTATTGTTGATTACAAAGCAACCTCTACCAGTAAAGAGATTTCCCTTGACGATGAGTATAAGGAAGGCTACAAAAAACAAATTGAAATTTACCAGTGGATTTACAGGCAAAACGGACACAAGGTGAGTGACACTGGCTACATAGTATATGCCAATGGGATAAAAGACCGGGACAAGTTTGATGGAATCTTGGAGTTTGAGATGAGCCTTCACCCGCACAAAGGTGATGATTCTTGGGTTGAGCCAACTATTTACGAAATGAAAAAGTGTCTAGATTCAGACAAAATTCCCGATCCCAATCCAAATTGTGAATTTTGCAAATATCGGGAATTAATCAGAAAAGAAGAATGATGAAACAAAATGAGTTAAAATATTTGTTATGTCGGAAATAGACAAGAATAAATGAAAATAAATAAAAACCCTGAAGATAATTACAAAATTGAAGAGGCAATTAAATTTTTAGTCCTTTCAGTAGAAAAAACTGGGACAAATCCAAAACCAGTTATAACCCACTCTATTAGGGTTGCTTTTCGATTGGATTTCTATGGTTATGGCATGGATGTTATTTTGGCAGCACTCCTTCATGATTTACTTGAGGATACTGTGACTTCTTTAGAAGAAATCGAAGATAAATTTGGGAAGACGGTTTCGGAGTTGGTATCGGCCAGCACTTTTAACAAAGAAATTGAGGATAAGGAAGAGAGATACAAAACAAGCTTTGATAAAGCTTTGCAATCCGGTAGGAATGCTCTGGTAATACGAGCCGCCGACTTACTTGATAATAGTTTCTATTACTCTTTGGTTGACGATCAAAAAGTTTATAATCATTTGCTCGGAAAGTTATCCTACTTTCTAAAAACAGCCAAAAATAAAATAGGTAAGGAAAAAATATATAAGGATTTGGATGGTAGATTGAAGATACTTAAGAAAAAATGAAAATTCTTTACACAAATAACATAAAATTCCCGGGGGATAGTCCTTTTGAAGTAGTAGAAAGGAAAGGAATTGGTCATCCAGATACAGTCGCAGATGCGGTTGCCGAAAGAATTTCTGTGGATTATTCAAAATATTGCATTGAACACTTTGGTGCAATTTTACACCACAATGTTGATAAATTTGCCGCCCTTGGAGGTCTTGTAAATGTTGATTGGGGTAAGGCAGAAATGACCAAGCCTGTGCGGGCTTTGGTAAATGGGCGCATAAGTGGATCCTTCAATAAAAACACAATTCCTCTCAAAGAAATCTATAAAAAGGCTATTAAAGATCAGCTTGCGATTGCGCTACCTTCTCTGAACACAGACAAATCATTAGAAATAATTGATCACTTTACAACTTATTCGAAAAACCCGCGTTGGTTTAATCCCTTGAGTTTAGATGATCTTCCTGACCACTCAAATTTGTTTGCCAACGACACTTCCGCGGTCGTGAGTTATTGGCCATTGACAAAAAGTGAGCAACTTGTATTGAAACTGGAAGGATATTTCTATGATAAAAATCAAAAACCCAAATTCAAAAACTTCGGTCAAGATATAAAGGTTATGGTTGTGAGAAGAGAGAATAAATTTGATATTACTCTCTGTGTTCCCTTTTTCTCAAAATATCTCGATGGTCCGGATTCATATTGGACTAAGTTACATGAACTCGAGTCTAAACTTACGAAGTATGCAAGAAGTCTTTTGGATATTGCAGCCACAATTGATCTTAAAGTAAATCCTCATGATCAAAGAAAAAAGGGCAGCATTGATGCCAAATCCTTTTACTTCGTAGCAGCCGGAGGAGCTTTGGACTATGGTGAAGAAGGAGTCGTGGGTCGCGGGAATAATCGCTTAGGCATAATTCCATCGTTCAGACCATATACCATGGAGGCAGCTTGTGGCAAAAATCCCGTTTATCATGTGGGAAAAGTATTGGGGCTTGTGTCAGATGTACTAGCAAAGGAAATAGCAAAGAAATGCAAATGCAACGTAGAAGTTTGGATTATTACCAGGAATGCAGATCCCCTGTTTGAGCCTAATAATATAATAATAAATACATCTGAAAAGGTAGATAAACAGAAAATTGAGGGGGTTGTAAAGTCGATTCTTTCCCAAAGAGATTGGACAGATAAAATAATTCGTGAGGGAGTCATTATCCCTAAAACCGGAAACATGTATTAAATCCTCCACAGAATTTGATAATCACGCTCAATCGATGTATTATTGCCCTATAATATGGTAATTACAGCACTAATAGGCTTGCCTGTCGAACACAGTGTCTCTCCAACGCTATTCTCCATTTATGCCAAATCCTCAGGACTTGAATACTCACACTTAAAAATAGACGTTCGAGCTAAAAACTTGAAGAATGCTCTTGAAGCTTCTAAAACGTTGAATTTTAGTGGTCTGAACGTAACTCTGCCTTACAAAATGGACGTAATCAGATATCTGGATCATGTTGATAAGGAAGCTCTGAAAATAGGTGCCGTTAACACAATCGTAAATAAAAAAGGGAAATTGTATGGATTCAACACAGACTCCTATGGTGCTATAGAATCGATAAAAGATCACAGTAAAATTGTTTCGAGGGAAGCGGTTGTTTTGGGTACTGGGGGTGCCGCTAGGGCCTTAGTAGCAGGTTTACTGGCTGGTGGTTGTACAAGAGTTGTTGTTGCTTACAGAAGGCCAAAGTCCATCAGAACAAAAGGAATTATGAAGGACTTTAAAGGAAAAGTTGAATTTATCACTTATCACGATAAAAATCTTATTGAGAAACTGGCTGAGGCTAACATAGTCTGTAATGCTACCAGCTGTGGAATGGCTCCTAAGTCTACTGAGTCACCAATACCTTATGAAACCTTAAAAGAGGTTTCTCTTAAGGGAGATTTTTCAAAAAAATTGTTTTTCGACGCAATATTTAACCCTTATGAAACTCAGTTTTTGAAAAATGCCAAGAAGCTGGGGGCAGACATACAAGGAGGTACTGAGATGATGATTTATCAAGGAGTGAGGGCATTTGAACTCTGGACAGGGAAGAAAGTTAGCAGAAAATCTGTAGCGGAAGCTAAAAAAATGCTAAGAAAACATCTTTTGAAAGTCAAATGAAAAATAAGATTAACATCTCTATAAATCTTGATGAAATTTCTGATGATTTTGATAAAGCGGTGAAATTTCTAGTCAAGAATAAAGTCAAATTTGTGGAGATAAGGACAATAAATCGAAAGAACATTGTTGACTTCGATATTGAAGATGTAAAAAAAGTTGCAGCTGGCCTTTCTAAAAATGACCTGAAAGTCTCTGCGATTGCTTCCCCTCTTTTTAAGTGGTATCTAAACCAAACCGGAGAAAAAATTTTGCACGATAATTTTTCATTTAACCCCGCTCTTAACGAAAACCAAAAACGAGAGTATATTTTGAAAACAATCAAAATCGCTAAGATCTTTGGTACGAAAAATGTCCGAGTATTTTCAAATCTCAAACAGGATGGATTAAAGTCAAAAGATTTATTTAGAGATGTGATGTTTAAATATATGCTTCAGGAATTCTCTAAGGCGAGGATCGTTCCCCTTTTGGAAAACGAACCAGTATGCTTAATTTCCAAAGCAGATGACTATCTAGTCACATTACAAAAATACGGGAAACAAGGACTTAAAGCATGGTGGGATATTGCCAACTCATATGACGTGGGCGATCTTGTCGACGGAAATCTCATTAAAAACCTAGCGATTTTTGTAGAATATCTCCATGTTAAAGACAAGGTATCAAGAATTGAGAAAACATATGTTCCACTAGGAAAAGGATATATCAACTATAAAAGAATATTTTCAGATCTACTACCTGTTATCGAAAAGGATATCTTTTCCAGCATTGAAACCCATGTTCATTCAGACAAAGTTCAGGCAACGAAAACATCTTTAGATCATCTAAATGGTCTCTTAAACCAAAAAAGAGCTGCATACGCCATTGTTGGTGCCGGAAGGATTTCGAAGAAACACTCTCTGGCCATCAAAGAGAATATAAATTCAGAACTAAGGGGAGTATTTGATATAGATCGTAAAAAAGCGGAATCTTTTGCATCGGAAAGCGATGTTAAAAATTATCAGAATTTAAACGATCTTCTTTCAGACCAAAAAGTTGAAGTAGTTGATATCTGCACCCCTCATCATACACATATAAAAATTGCACAGAAAGTTATTGCCGTCAATAAGATCGTTCTTTCGGAAAAACCATTTTCTATTAACTCTAAAGGATTGGAGGAATACCTAAAGGACAACAAATCTGCCGGAAATACGTATGTCGTATTTCAAAATTTATTTAATAAACCAGTACAGCAATTTATTGACAATTTTAGAAAAGGTAAATTTGGGAAAATACAATTTTTTGCTGCGAATATCAGGTGGAGTCGAGACGATGATTACTTTAAAGATTGGCATGGAAAAATCCGATTTTCAGGGGGATCACTTTTCAATCAAGCAATTCATTCAATACAACTCTTACTCCTCTTGTTGGGAAACCAGACAAAAAATGTTTCCTATCAAAAAAGAACAGTTAGAAAAGGTTCTGAAGTGGAAGATATCGGAAATGCAGTTATTAATTTGAAAAACGGGGCTTTCGGATATCTGGAATTATGCTTGGTTAATAAAGGAGAAAATTTAGAATCCTCATTTTATTTATCTGGTACAAAAGGTTCAATGAAGATAGACGGTAAAGCTCTTAATAGCCTTGTTTATGAGTATTTTGATAGTGAAAAAAACAAACGTGTTTATGGAGGCAAGAGCATAAGCGATATTTATGGCAACGGCCACAAAATTCTTATCAAAACCCTGAGTGACAAAATTCTGGGCAAAAAAGATGTAAACCAGAAATATTTGATTAAAGCAAAGGATGTTCTGCCCGTTATTAGATTCATAGAAAAATTATATGGAAACTCTTAATAGGGCAGGTATAACTGAAAAACTATCGGCTAGTTACTATTTAGGTAGCGGTGTTACGGGTTTGGTGCCTTTTGAAGTAATTGCCACCAAATCTTTGGATGAAGGATCAAAATTACCTTCTTCATTCGAAGTGGTAAGAGATAGTCATTCATCATCTCTATTTTTAGCAAGTAGTGAGACTCATAAAAAACCGGGTGATGATAGCGTGTTATTTATTCTCAAAGACGATTCGGGACAGTCTCAAATCGAAGTTGTCTCTCCAGATTTATTTATAATAAACGGCCCCATAGATTCTGAGGGCTTTCAAGACCGTCTGCCGTACCTATTTTATAATCTTGCCGAGAGGGCTAGGCAGGAAAAATTTGAATTGCTGACAGCACACGCTGCAGCAGTGTCCAAAGACGGAAGAGGAATACTAATACTTGGCGATAAAGGTTCAGGTAAAACTTCAATTATGTTGGCTCTGTGTTTAACTCAAGGCTACGAAATGGTTGGGAACGACTCTGTAATTTTAGGAACTCAAAGAGAATTATCAGTAATGGCAGGTAGTCGGCAAATTAATGTAAGGCTCCCTGTTGCAAAAAAACTTTCCCTACCGCTAAATGAAGAACTAAGAAAAGAGGATCAAATCGATTACGAAATAAAATCATCGTTTTTGCCTGAGGACTTAGGAATTAAAGCCAACGAATCGAGTAATCCAATATCTATGGTTGTGAGAATAAATCTACACTCTGATAATCCCGACTTTGTTGCAACAAATATTCCATCACTTGAGATTGAGGCATTAAGACTGAGTGAAAATTTCTCCAGGTATATTCGTGGAATACCTACTCCCTTAGAACTTTCCAGTACGGGAATACGCGGATATTTTCCTGATTTAGATTCTCCAGAATTGACCGAAACCAGAAATAACGTGGTTAATGCTCTATTGACACAGACAACCTATCTATATGTTGCAGGCAACGATCCAACACACACGGCCCAACAACTTGATGCCATAATTAAGAAATTATGAAAATTATTGTAATAATTCCTACTCTGAATGAAGCAGACAGTATTGCGTTTGTAACAAAAACGATTGATAAGGGTCTGAGAAAAATTTCAGGAAACCCCAGGGCACTAATCGTTAATTCTGATGGTGGCAGTACCGATAAGACTTCTGATGTTTTTCTTAAAACAGGCACTTTTTTCCCAAAAAAAGTAATCTCTTACAACGGTAAAAGAGTCGGCAAGGGAAGAAACGTTTTTGAGGTGCTAAAATTGTTTCATAACTCAGCTGATTACTTCTTAATGATCGATGGAGACATTACTTCTATTGAAACAGGTTGGGTAAGTAAACTTCTAAATCCTCTCTTGAACAAAAATGCTGATCTGGTTGTCCCTATCTACAAACGAAATAGATATGAAGGAAATACAACAAATCATTTCTCTTCACCATTAATTTACGCTTATTTTGGTAAAAACATTTCACAACCAATCGCTGGAGATTTTGCCTTTACAAAGAAGTTGGCAAAAAAGATCTATGCGTCTTTTTCTTCTGATTCGGATTATGGATACGGAGTGGATACGTTGATTACTTGGACTGCACTTTTAAGCCAATTCAAGATAAAACAAATTAGACTCGGCAGGAAAATTCATAAGCCCAGTTTTCCCAAGATAGTCCCGATGTTTGGACAGGTGTGTTTTTCAACCATTAATCTTCTTAGTGAGAATAGAGAGAGCATTAAAAAAAGATTGAGTATCAAGAGAAAGCAATTATCTAATATGTTAGAAGTAATCGACGATACTTATATCAAAGTACCAACTACAAAAAAGGTAGTCGAAATTGAAAATATTGTTCATAAGTTATTAAAAAAACAAAGAATTTCGGAAGAAATCCCGGGAAGTAAAACCACAAGTTGCCTTAATATGGATATTTGGACAGATATTTTATGTAAGCATATAAATATTGTTCTAAAAAAGAAACTCAAAAAGAAAGAAAAGGATGAATTTATAGAATCAATCACTGCATATTATTTACTGAGAGTGCTGGGCTACTTTAAGGAAATAGAAAAGCTGTCGGCAAAAGAAATCGATCGGCTTTTAATCGCGCAAAAACAAATGCTTCAAGAGAAAGTTGGCAAGATGCTGTCTGATTAGGTTGAGGAATAAACCCCGTGGGTAGATAACCAATCTCGAGCTTCTCTGACCTTTCGTTCTAGTTGATTTTTAGATAGTTTCTCTGAAGGCTTTTCTACAACAACCCATCTATCCAAATCTTTATCCAATTGAAGTCTTCCAAACCCAAAAAATACTTCTTCGGTTTCTAACCCAGGACACTTGTCAAAAAAATAACAGGTGTTTCTTAAGTAATTAACGATATCTTCGTGCTTCTTGGTTCTGTAAACGTTTGCGACCGCTTCGGGAGATTCCAGATGATAGGCGTGGATATCTTCCCTGTAAACAGTATGGTAATCATGGTTTGAATGAAGTCTGTAAGAAAGCTCTTGATCATAATTTCCCCAGCCGATGTAACTTTCATCGAATTCTACTTCAGGATTATTGGGAACACTCAGGTTACATGCGAAGGCGGCTCTCCACGGGGATTTTGAATGCAACCATTGTTTTCTTTTTTCGCTCTCACCCAGCTCTCTTCTTTCGGAGACTTCGTCTGTCTGCCAATCGTGTTCAAGGTCGTTCAATGCCACCCTGATAGGTTTACCGTCCAGAGACTCAAATACAATCGGGTTTATTTCACCCCTCCAGTTTCTGTTTCCTGCAACTATCAACTTGGGTTGAACATGTGTTTCCATATGTTTTTTGACTAAATCAATGCTAGGTACCATGTCTCCTGCAAGAAAAAGCAAATAATTCCCTCTTGCCAGTCTTATGCCATTGTTAAAGGACACATTCTCTCGCATCCCCCTGTCTTGTTGCCAGACGTATTTAAGAGGAATACCAGCCCTATCAAAATCTTGATAAATCCCTAAAAATGTATCTGAATCAGAGCCGTCGTCGGCAACAATAACCTCTTGAAAGCCAGTAAAATCCTGAGCAAGCAATGAACGCAAAGCCAACTTCAAGGATAGTGGTTGATTATGAACATTTATAATTACACTAACGTCTATATCAAGCCTCTCTTTGGAAATCTCAGATTCTTTGAACATATTGTGGCTATTGTAGCATAATTAGCAACAAAGACTAACCTATAGCCTTTGATTTGTTGGATGTTATTCTCATGCTATAATAGCGGCAGTTATGATAAGACGAGAATTTGATCGTGGTTTAGAGGGGAATGTAGAGCAATTTACAACAATTGCCATACCAGGAATACCTGAAATCAAGGAAGGCGATGACATTGGAACGATAATTTGTAAGCAGAGTCGTGGGATTGGAGGTTTATTGGGCGGTGATATTATAGTTGTAGCTTCAAAAATAATATCCAAAGCAGAAGGAAGAATAATTGATAAATCGAGTATAAAAGTATCCGATAAAGCCAATGAATTGTCTCAAGCTACGGGCAAACCTGCTCCCGTTTGTCAACTTATCTTGGATGAGTCGAGTGATTTAATTGTTCGAGGACACACTATAGTTGCACACCACAAATTGGGTTATATTCTGACCTCAGCCGGAGTTGACCAAGTTGATGAATTTCATATTTCTTTAATACCAGAAGATCCTGATTTGTCTGCCAAAAAAATGAGAGAAAAGATAGAAGAGCTTTCGGGTAAAAAAATAGCAGTTGTTATTACTGATAGTGAGGGGAGGGAGGATAGGGCTGGAGCTGGGGCTGTTGCACTAGGAGTATCTGGTATAGATTCCATCAGAAGGACCGCTTCTCCATCCGGAAAACAGCAAGAGGAAACAATATCGGATATGATTGCTAATGCAGCAAGTTTATTAATTGGGCAGAGAGGGAAAAATACTCCCGCGGTTGTATTAAGAGGACTTAACATTGGAAGAAATACAGAGTCTAGGCTCCAAGATTATTTGCGAAAGTAGCTATTTAACTACTTCTCTTCTAGGTCTGAAAATATCTCCATCGCTTTATCTTCATAAACAGGCTCTTTAGTCTCTGTGTCTCGATAACTATGGTCTGCTTTTGGAATTTCAAAATACCTAATTTGTCTTGATTTGACATCTTTTAAATCTCCTTTAACAACTTCAATATTACCAAATTTATCTTTTTCTCCTTGAATAACAGTGATGGGACCGTTGAAGTTTTTAAGTCTTAGGCTTCCGGTTACATAACCTAAAATTATTATTGAAAATTTACTTCTCAAACTTTTATTTAATTTATCCAAATAAAAACTGGCAACAATTCCACCTAGTGATTTACTAATTAATCTTACTTTTTTATACTTTTTATAGTCACAGAAGTCTAAAAATTTTTGTAAAACTCCCAATTCTTCCACAAGCTCAGGACCGGATGATTGATCTTGACCTCGCTCGGCAAAAGGAAAATTAAAAGCGATTACGCTGTGACCCTGATTGACTGACAGTTGATAAACCTTCCTTATAAGTGACATTTCCATTCCTTCCGATGAGCCTCCGTGAAGAATTACATCTAAGGTGTCTGATTTGGAATTATGATAGATCTGAAAACTAGTAAAGTCCATCATGTTGTGTTTATAAATCCATTTTATAATGATATTTATCTTTTTCCTTACCAATTCTCTTAAAACCATTCTTCTCGTAAAAACGATGAGCTCTTTTCATTAGAAAATGGGTATTTAATACTACCTCTTTATAACCCTGTTTTTTCGCAAAAGCTATTGCATGATTAAATAAAGCTTGTCCTACTCCTTTGCCATGATAATCACTCAAAACAAACATTCTATTTAGTTTTGCGGTGTCATTCCCCATATCTCTAATGGCAACGGTTCCAATTACCAGGTCTCCTTCAAGAGCAACCCAGAATCTGCCTCTGTCTTTATAAATTTCAGGAATCTGGTATAAGTCTTCATCTTGAAGTGGTTCATCAGATTTAGGAATTACTTCAAGCTCCATCAAACCTTTTCCCACTACATCAACTACTTGGCCTTGATATTTTGGCTCAAACTCGGCTATTTCAAAATTTATTTCAGCCATAACTAAAGTTTACCATAAATATTACTATATCAAAATGTATCAAGACTGAAATTTGAGACACCCTTTTTTATACTGTCTCATTTGTCTCATTTAGCCTTGATGTGAGACAATTACACCACCGAGTTATAAGGATAGAAAGGGTCCAGACCGGCCTGCTCAGCCGATTCGACTCGCTACGCTCGCTCACGGCTTACAGCCCAAAACCAAGAATTGTCCTGTTATACACTTATACACCCCAGGGGTGGTCTAGGTTGGCACAGGTGGGATTTTGTTATTTACTCTAATATCAAGCCTTTAATCTTTCCTAGTTTTCTCTGATAATCCGCTTGGTTGTATACAAATTGTTCATATTTTCCCCTAGAACCTACCATTTTAGTTATAAATGATGAATTTATTAGATCGTTATTATCTTCTTTTTCGGCTAAATAATAAGGAAACGATGTCCACGGGTATTTATCTAAATCCACTATATTAATAAGAAATGAAGTTACCGGATTTAAATGTATATACCTTGACAGGTGCAGTAAATAATTATCTTTTTCTATTCTTTTTGCTTTAAAAGGTCCTTGAAAGACGCTTCCGAATCTTTTATTTCTTAAATTATAGTATTTTGCAAAACTGTTTTGTAAATTAGAGATAAACTGTACAACTCCATAATCTTTGATTTGTTTAAGAAGAATGTGATAATGATTAGGCATAAAGGCAAATGAATAAATTTCTACAATTGGGGTTGATTTTCGAAAATTATCTTCATATGTCTTTTTGAGATCTTTTTGAAGTGTTAAGTATTTAGAAAACTTTAATTTTTATGGAAATCTATAAAAGTCGATAAGGGAAAGAGCTCTCTTTAGTATTTTATTGCCTTTATATATTGATATTGCTCCAGTTGAACGATTAAACAAATGGTAATATTCATTATTTGCAAAGACTACTTTTCTTTTGGGCACAATTAAAGATTAATCGGAAAATCCCAGGTGCGTCAACCCAATCCACACCTGGTGTGTATTATGGTGTGTATTATTTTGAGCAAGCAAAGCTTGTTCTTGAATTTTTCGAAATGACTCCGTTCCTTGTAGTAAACTTCTTGAGATTTTGATTGTCTGAGGGTGGGCGGTGTTCATGTTCAGATTATGCCCAATAATTTGGTACAATACCAAAGAGTTTATTTATATGAGTAACTCAGATGTTTATTACAAAAAGACAATTGAATATCCTTTTAATGGTCAGAAGTTTTCGTTTGATGTCGCAAATACATTATTCTCAACTTTTGAGATGGACCATGGCACTGACATTTTAATTCGTTCTATTGTTACAAAAAGTCCAAAAACTATTCTTGATTTGGGATGTGGTTATGGACCTCTGGGAGTTATTCTTGCAAAAACCAATCCAAAAGCAGAAGTTACTATGCTTGACTCAAACCTTCTTGCTGTGCGTTATTCCAAATATAACTTGCTGAAAAATAATGTTACTAACGCAACCGTTGTGGGGAGTGTTGGTATTGAGGCAGTAAAAGATAAAACATTTGATTTAATTGTTTCAAATATCCCGGCTAAAATTGGCGATGAAGCGATTACTCAGGAGTTCATTTTGGCACCATATGAGCTTCTTGACCCAGGAGGAGAATTGTGGGTTGTGGTAGTCAGTGCGCTAAACAGATTAATACCAAAAATAGGAGGCGAACATAATATTAAAATTAGAAATGTACGGAAACGCCGTGGGCACACTGTTTATCAGATAACAAAATAATAATATGACTGAAGAAAAAGAATTATTAACAATTTTATCTGAAGACGAGTACAAACGAGTTTTGGCCCGTTTGCGAAAGGAGTTTGGTGAGCCTAAAACTCAAAAACGTCTATCGCTCCAATCTGATGATTATAGTCAAACAGATATTGATACCAGAATCCGGATTACAAATGGCAATGCTGAGTTGATGCAAAAGGTTGGTGATTGGAAGAATATTACCAAAGGAAAGTCCCGCACAGAAATTTCTATCCCTCTACCAAGTGACTCCAATGTAATTGCGGGTTTATACAGAATAATTCGTAATCTAATGAAAGGGCCGAAGATTGAAAATATTGTTATGCAGTTTGAAAGTTTTATCTGGGAAACTAAGAATATCGAAATTAAGCTGACTCATCAGTTTGGCAAAAGTGATGCTTACAACTGTGAATTTGAGGTGCTAGATAGCTCGTACAAACCTAAAGATCTTATGAAAAAATATAATGTCCCTATAAATTCACCCACACAAACTGAGGATTTTTGGAGAAAGTGGAATGAAAAGGTAAATTTAAACGCTGACCAACTAGCTGATGAGGAGTTATTGGAGATTATTAAAAAATATCTAGATTAAATCAAAAGCTTTCTTCTCGTCTTCATGTTTCATAATCCCTTTTACTTTTTCAATTAACTTCCAGTCACATCCAATACTTTCTTCATTTAAAGTAATGGTGACATCCAAATTTTCCACTTTTAGTGCTATAAAATGAGCTTCGGTTGGCCCGTGTTTGCCCTCAAACTCAATTTTATGATTTAAGTTTTTGGTTTCTTTGAATTCGCTTATCCCTAATTCTTCACTGGCCTCTCTTTTAGCTGCTTCCTCAAGGTTCTCACCATCTTCAACATCTCCAAAGGTGATAGTCCACTCATTCTCGTATCCATCAAAAGGTTTGTTGTGCCGAAGCAGAAATCTTTTATTTCCTTCTGGGTCAATTGTCCAAACAATTACAGCTACTTTTTGATGTTTGCTCATACTTTCAAGATTCTACTATAAAATTCATACTTCGCTTTTTGATAATCTTTATAACTTTTTCCATCAAAAGATAGCTTCAAGTCTTCGTATTCTTCTAATAATTTTTGGTTGGATCTCAGAATTTCATAAACTTTAATCTGCCTTTCTGGTGATTCAGTCAAATAAACTTCTATCTCGTAACCATCTTTCTGAAATTTCCACTCAACAAAGGTTTTGTGTGTATGCTTTGGTTTTCCAAATAGGTTTTCTAAAGCTGGCAAGTATTCACCGAATTTATTAGATTCTGATAACGCATAAATATCAATATCATTCTGTCCTGCAATTCCAAGTGCTGTTGCTCCCATAAATGATACCTCAACATCAGGCAACTTCTCTTTGATTCTTTTAACTATCAAATCTCCAGCCTCTTTTGCTTTTGGATCGAAAGGCAAGACAGCAATTTTCTTTTTCGGATCAATTTTAGCTAAATAATTTTGTTCATCTCGCGTAAGCATGTTTTATTATACCCGTGTTGAGACTATAATTCATTGTATGAAAGTAATCATCGGCTCCAACAACAAAGATAAAATAAAGATCGCTAAAGATGCTTTAGGTGAACTTCATCTGGATGTTGAAGTTGAAGGGAAAAAAGCAGATTCTGGGATTGCAGATCAACCACTGGACAAAGAAACCACTCAAGCAGGTGCAATAAACCGTGCTAGAAATACAAAGATGCAAAATCCAGAGGCTGATTTTTCGCTTGGATTGGAAGGCGGACTCCATGATTACGGCGAGGGTTATCATCTCGTAACTTTTGCTTGTTTAGTTGACAAAACCGGTAACAAATTTGTCGGTGAAGGCGAGGAAATCCACTTGCCGATAGAAGTTTCTGAAAAAGTAAAAAACGGAGAATGGTTTGGAAAAGTTATTCGAGAGTACGCAAAGAAAAACAAAATTGACAACAATTTAATAACCAGATTGTCTCCTTTTGCCCAAGCAATTCAAAACGCATATGCTGAATATCTCAAAAGTTATGGAGACTTGGGACATAGGGATAAAGCTTCAGGAGTTATTACGAATAGTGATGGTAAGCTTTTGATAGTTCAATTAACTACCTACGGGGAAGGCCAATGGAATTTTCCTGGCGGGGGGATTGAAGACAACGAATCCGAAGACCAAACTATTTTGAGGGAGCTTAAAGAAGAGTTGGGAACAGATAAGTTTGAGATTGTCAGAAAAAGTAGGTACATTGAAAAATACGAATGGCCGCCTTTTGTAATTGCTAAACGGCTAAAAGCTGAAAAAAGAACCTGGAGAGGTCAAAGAGTAAGATATTTTTTAATTAAGTTTCTCGGCAACGACAAAGATTTAAAACCTGATTCTGGAGAAATCGAAAAAATAAAATGGATTAAGAAGGAAGAACTAAAAGGCCATTTCATTTTTCCTAAACAATTGGAATTAGCAGAAAAGGTGATTGAAGAGTTTCTTATTTAAAGCCAATTACTTGATATCCGTGTTTTTCAATTTCTTCTTTACTCCAAAAAGACAAGTCCTTGGTTTTAACAATGTAAGTAACCTTTTTATCAATGGTTCTACCCGTGTAATCTTTTCTTTCTGGATCCCATTCGCGGAGGACCAGAACATCTCCTTTATTGCACCCAAAGTCAGCCAACCTAATTTCAAAAGTTTTATCGCCCCTAAGAATTGCCTCAAAATACTTTGGCCAGACTTTCTTTTCTATTTTTGCCATAACTTAAGTCTACCACAAACAAAACTGTATCAAAACATATCAAGATTGAAGTTTGAGACAACCCCTTTTTATAGTGTCTTAAATGTCTCACTTCGGCTACACTCAGTGCAGGCATTTAGCCTTAAAAGTGATACACTTGGAGTTAGAGCATATGGGACTATCTGGTACTAGACCCTGAAGCTCAGCAAGTGAGCTTTATTTTTATTGACATAACCTCTTAAAACTTTTGTTTAAAACCTGCTAAAATGTGTCCAGAATAAGGTTTTGATCCATGAAATTAATAGCTAAAAAGATTTCTCTAAAAGCTATCGAAAAACTGGCGAAAGCTAAATTTGGGAATTTAGTTAAGGCTGTGGTCGATGTTGAAAAAGAGATCATGGTCGTTGACGGTGAGCTTCATTCGGATGAGGAGGCACTCCTTTTGTCCCATAGTTCAAAACAAGAAAATCTTTGGGGTATCAACCTCTACCCGCAGCTGAAAGGAGAGGATTTTATCGAATTTGATTCCATGATAAATGTCAGGCCATCTTTCGGAAATAGCTCCCGAGGCATTGATAACCCTAAAGTAAGAGAGAAAATAGTGGAGATTGTCGAAAAATTGGTTAAAAAATGAGTGTCCAACACAAAAACTTAGCGTCCGGTAATTGGGGTAAAATGCCTCTTGCCGCGCAGCTTGCCAATGTAGGCAGCGAAGTAGAAAGAACAATTTCCTGGAGTCAAAAAGGCAACCAAGATTACAGCCAAAAAGCATTTGCGCGGGCGCTTGAGCTTCTGGCTCTGACAAAAACTCACTGCAAGAAAAATTCTCAACTGAAAGAAGTTGGTAGAATTTATGAACTTTTGGTCGATTATTTTGCAGGCAAAAACGACTATGGCTCAACTGACCAGTTGTGGAAAAGATATTTTAGCTGCTACACCTACCTGACCGCTAATGTTAGAAACACATCCTTAGATACAAATTTGATATCTTGACTTCGGGAAATATTTGGTCTATCGTAAATTATGCCCGTAGAAAAAATTGCCCTCTTCAAAGGTAAAAAAATTCGCCGTCATTGGGAAAACAATCAAGAACAGTGGTATTTTTCTGTAATCGACATTGTCGCTGTATTAACAGAAAGTACAATCCCCAAAAGGTACTGGTCAGACCTAAAAAGTAAACTTCGTGAAGAAGGTAGTGAGGTGTACGAAAAAATCGTACACCTGAAAATGGTAGCACCAGATGGTAAATATTATCCAACCGATGCTGCAGATACTGAGACTGTGCTGCGTCTAATCCAGTCGATCCCCTCACCCAATGCCGAGCCGTTCAAACTCTGGCTGGCACGGGTGGGTTATGAGCGACTTGAAGAAACTGCCGACCCTGAATTAGCTATAAATCGTGCCCTCAAAATTTATCTTCAAAAAGGTTACAGCCGCGAGTGGATCAATCAAAGGCTCAAAAGCATAGAAATTCGTAAAGACCTGACTGATGAATGGGAAACACGTGGCGTCAAAGAGGGAATAGAGTTTGCTATACTAACAGATGAAATTACCCAAGCCTGGGCAGGTTTAACTACAAGACAATACAAAAATCTCAAAAGCCTAAAAAAAGAAAGCCTGCGGGATAACATGACTAATTTGGAATTAGTCTTGAATATGCTGGCTGAAACGGTCACAACTGAAATATCAAAAAAACGAAAACCAAAAGGCTTCATTCCAAGTAAAAAGATTGCCAAAGAGGGCGGCGGTATTGCCGGCAATGCCAGAAAACAAATCGAAAGAAAAACCGATAAAAAAGTTGTCACTAAAGAAAATTTTCAAACCATGAACAGGAAGAAATTGACAAAAGGCTAACTTTTAAGTTATCGTAGTCAGACATGAAAACTGCAGTTATAGTTGTAGTTTTAATTGCTGTTTTGGCCGGGGGTGGGTTTTTTGCTTATCGATCAATGACTTCCAGGACCCCCAGCCAACCTGCAGTTACCGAAACGGCAACTGTTACAACGCAAACCCCTCAAGCTTCACCAACAATTACATATGATAGCTCCGGCTTTTCTCCAGCGACCATCACCGTTGGCGTCGGGGAGGCCGTAACTTTTGTAAATCAGTCAAGCCGCGCAATGTGGATTGCCAGCAATCCCCACCCGATTCACACCGGTCTGGCTGGTTTTGACGCCAAAAAAGGCATTGGTAACGGGGAAAGTTTCAGTTTCAGTTTCACCAAGGCAGGAGAATTTGGCTATCATAACCATCTCAATCTTTCTGATACGGGAACCGTTGTTGTCGAGTAGAATTATTTCTGATGGCGATCTGTGTAGCCCGGGAAAAAGTCTGTTTTGATCCCTGCCACTTTCATCTTTGAAAGCATTTTGGCAAAAATATCAACCATCGGTTGGGGGCCGGAGACGTAATAAATTCTTTTTTTCCAGTCGGGGACTTTTGTTTTAATCAGTGCTTCGTCAATATAACCGTCCTTTTCGGTAACAACATAATGGGTTTTAATCCCCACCTTTTGGGCTTCGTCAAAAAGCTTTCTAAAAGCAATATCCTGGAGCGTGGAATTTGAATATAAAAGCACAATGTCTCTTTCTTGCTTTTTATCAATCAACCAGCGGGCCATGCTGGCAAAGGGCGTGATCCCGATACCTCCGGCGATAAAAGCCAGGGGAATTGTTTTATCTTTGGGCAGGACAAATTCACCAGCCGCGTCCATGGCCACAATTTGGTCCCCTCCTTTGAGGTTGGAAAGAGTCTTTTTAAAAGAACTGGCCTCATCTGGAACCCTGACCGCAATCATAATGTCTTTTTGGGTTGGTGAGGAGGCAATGGTGAAATAGCGCCGTACGCCCCGGGCGTCAGGTCCAACGTGAGGCAGAGTCCAGTGCAGAAATTGGCCGGGCCGATAATCAAACGAAGCCGTTTTTGCAAAATGAAACGCGTAGGTATTGTTGGCCAGTTTTTCTTTGGTTTTTAAAGTCAGAATTGTCCTGAAAGGCAGAGAAAGCAAGTAAAAAAGAATATTACCCGCCAGAAGTGAAGCTTCCAGGGTGTAGCCCACTTTTACAAACTGCTGAGTTAGAATAAGCACGACCGCGACAAAGCCGGCATAAATAATTTGTTTTTTGGTTTCCACCGGGGAGGTCAAAGGCTCAATAAGCATGACCGAAACAAAAAAGATAATCGGGCTTACTCCCAGAAAGCCTGATCCAAGCAAGTAAGTTGCCAAAAAGACGGCTGCCAGTGTAAATCTTTTGATTTTAGTCAGAATCAAAAAGCCACCAATGGCTGTAAAGGCAGTTAAAGGTGGGCTGCCCACCCACCACGAAGCACCAATACCGCCAAAAACCGCCATTGCCGTTACTGCCAAAGCCGCCGGGTTGAAAATGTGCCTTTTCCTGATTGCCAGAACGTATTTTGAGACCATGGCGGCAATTGCCACTAAAGTCAGAAAAACAAGCTGTCCGGGAAAATCTACCGGACCGACAATTAAGGAAAGAATTAAGGCGGTAATGGTGGCCGATTCGGAATTGGTAACCGCACCAAAAATTTTCGAAAAAATTCTGTTGGCAATATTTGCTACCAGAAAAAGATAAACAGCCTGAAGAGCAATCTGAACCGGCGGGAGTGGTAAAACTCCCAAAAAACCTTCAACGACCGCAAGTGTTAAATAACCAATCAATACATACAGGATTAACCGATACATGGTTAGCCTATTGAGAAGATTGGTCAGCCAAGTCATATCCTAATGTTATCAAACAATTTGGCATTAATTTTCATTCTGATGCTATTATATACCTGCAATATGAAAATCGTTGCCACACTAAGAAATCAACAATATATATTCGAAACCAAGCCAGGTTTGTTTTCAAAAGACAAAATAGATTTAGGAACTCGGTTATTAATTGAAAATATGGAAATCAAAAATGGTGATACCGTCGTAGATCTGGGGTGCGGCTACGGCCCCATTGGCATTGTTGCAGCCAATCTTGCACCCGAAGGAAGAGTCTATCTGGTCGATATAGATATTCGAGCCCTCAAATACGCAAAAATTAACGCCGAGATCAATAGCACAAAAAATGTCGAAATTCTGGCAAGCGATGGTTTTGAAAAAATACCGCCCGAAATAAATTTTGATGTTGTGCTGTCAAACCCTCCAAGTCATATGCCTAAAGAAACGATTATTGAGTTTATAGAAAATTCAAAAATGCGACTCAGAGAAAACGGCAAATTATATTTTGTAACCGTAAAGAGGATCAAACCGCTGATTAAGCGTGAATTTGAAAGAGTCTTTGGCAATTACAGCTCAGTTGCGTCAAAGTATGAACACGTAATCTCATTAGCTAATATATAAAATGATTGTCAAGAGAAAAACTGGTTACTTTGTTTTAAGCGAGAAAACGCGGAGGAACTTGGGTGGACCGTACAAAACCAGAGAAGAAGCCAAAAAGCGCCTGCGGCAGGTGGAATTTTTCAAAAGGCAAAAAAAGTAACTATCTTAAGCAGGTTCCATAATATAACCTCTAGTCACACAGTTTTCCCGCATCTTTCTGATTTTCCCCATTAAATCAGCGTTAGAAACTAATCCGTCGAGATGCAGTTTATAACTGAATAAGGTTCCACTCTTGATAGAATCGTGTGTAGTTGTTTCTTCATAGACCGGTGGCTGGTCCGGAAGATTGAGAAGCCGCTGTCTGAATTGATGCATACTTTTTACAGTGGCTCCTCGTAAAAAATTCATGCGAGGAAAATTCTCACTAAAATTGTCTTCATTTCTCCACCAATCAACCAAGGCTGATAGGGCAGCCCCAAAAACCGTGCCGTATTTAATAGGATTGCCTTTACCATACCTGCTTGAGTACCGATCAGGATAAAAATGCATGTGCCAACTATTCCCTGTACGCTCAATTCTCAAGCCGGTATTTCCAAAAGCTACGGCGTGAATGTTTTCTCCATCATATATATACTTAGTCTCAAAATTTATTGGCTCGAGCTTTTTTTCCTCTTCCATCATATAATTAAATAATACTATAGCCCTTGACAGATAAAATTCATATATGCGTATACTGGTATATAAGTTTTTTGAAGGGGGTGAGGAGAAATGGCAGCAAAAAAACCTCAAATGAAAGGGTTAGATTGGGTAGCTTGGGTACTTGTGGTTGTGGGTGCCCTTAACTGGGGATTCGTAGGAGTAGCTAACTTGAACTTGGTAGAATCAGTTTTTGGCGTTAGCGCTTCCCTAGTTTCAGTCTTTTACATACTAGTTGGCCTCGGAGGACTCTATATGGTCTGGATGGCCCTAGGAAAGAAGTAAGGAGTTTATAACTTTCACCTGATCTCTAATCAATTGTCCTGCGTCGCTATCGATCTTTTCGTTTAAGTATTGAATGATTGATTCGTCGTAGGGGTTTAAGTGGAATTTATCCAAGAACTCTTCGTGATGGTCAGAGTGGAGGTTGTCTAAGATGCAACCGACTATTTTGTGGTGGATAAGTTCATCTACTATCTGCCACAATTCTTCTTTCTCTTCCTGAGTTTGCGCTACTTTACTGATGTGTTTTTCTACGTCAGATAAATCTAGTAAACTGTCGTAGAAAATTTTAGACATTGATTAAATTCACTCCTTCTAAGTTTAGTTTATTATATTCCACCGGACCAATGGGAACTTGATTTTGTGGATCATCAACAAAGAAAAGGACGACCGGTCCCTTTTTGTAGCGCGAGCCACCAAGGTAATCCATAACTTCCGGGCTACCACCAAAATGTTTCCCTGTCCAGGCCGCCGGGCCGGAGTCGGCAATGGCGGCAACGACTGCGTTTCCATTGGCAGTGTTTACAATTAAAACTTTACGATATTTATACCAATCCCGCAGGTACGGTTGGCGGCGACCCCAGTCAGGCAGATACAGAGTTTGAACTACGGCATACCAGCGTTCGGTTTCCTCCAAGTTACGGGTAAACTTGTCTTTTGAAGGGGCAAAATAACCCCAGGCTCCAAGGCCCGGAGCAATGCCCTCTTTAAGCATTTCGCTGTCCTGGCTGTGATTGGCCAGGGTATCGCCGGGGTAGCGCCTCAAGTGCTGCTCAGCCCCAATGTAGCCGTAAGTGGTGTTAAGGTGCTCCCCCTCTAATGTTGCCCGTGCTTTAATTCCAATAACACCCTCAAAAACCTGCTCAAGATTTTTTTCTTCTTCGCGGCTCAAGGGCCTGGGTTTTTCGGGAATAACCTCTTTCAAGGATTCAATCAATACTTTTTTGGGTGCTTCAGGAGATTGAGTAGATTCACCCACAGTTTTTAGTCTTTCCACAACTTCATGGGCAGGGGGCAGGGCTTTTTGCCCCTTAGGTGGGGAAAGAAGAAGCACTCCGGCCAAAGCGCTAGCACCAATGATTTTAGCGGAGTGCTCACGGACACGGCCCAAATCCAGCCCCTTCTTTTCCAAATATTTCTTTGCTTTGGGATACTTTTGGGCAAACTCATCTCTTACCTCGAACTGTTTGACTTTGAGCTTTTGCCGCAGGGCCTCGGCTTTCTCCCGGGCAGCATCAACTTTAATGTCAAAATAAGTCTGTGTGGGTACCTTTCCCCCCATGTTATTTCATTATACAATGAAGTTGGACAAGTTCATTATCCTCCAATCAACTTTTTACTCTGGGGCAAAAAATTCTTCCTGGAAACAATTGAGCGCTTGAGGCGCTTCTCAAGTTTTTTTCTGGCACCACCGGCAATATCTCCACCGGCGCGGGCATCTTTTTTAAGTTTGGGCACCCCTTTTGAGTCCTCAACCCGATGGATCTCAGTTGTGGCCCGCTCTCCCAACATGGTAAAAATCAATTCAAAATCGTCCATATGGTCGCGTAGATTTTCCCTTTTTAGCCCCTTTAATCTTTTGTACTGGCTGGGGGTAACTCCAAATGCGGCTTTGGAAATCTCAGCGGTCAAAATTTTGTAATCTTTTTTGGCTTTTGCGCCACGTTTTTGCCACTCGTCGGTTAGTTCTTCACGAATAACAATCCCACGCATCCTTTTTTCAATCCAGTCGCCAGGGTAACCTTTGGCTTTATACAAAACCCTGGTTCTCTTAGTCGCCAATTCCGGATCTTCAATCTCTTGAATGCGTTCATACCCAACCTTTGCCAACCATCGTTTAAATGGCTCTGCCTTCGGGGAAGGGATAGATTGAATGAGGCGAAATATCCCTTCTGTGTTCCAACAATAAGCCTTCTGTTTGCCTCCAGGAGTTCTAATTTCCAACATAAGGGGTGGTACAAATTGTACCCCCCCTTTGCTCATTAATTTTCTCAACTCAGTATCCCTGGATTTGAGGCGCTTGAAATACTGAGCCGGATCTCTGGAGTCTGTCAGAGCTTCAATTATGTCGTTAACCACGAACCACCACTCATTTTTATAAATGGTCTTTCTAATTCCTTTCCCCCTAAAAATGGCAATCTTTGTGTTTTCTTCCATTTCTTTATTTGTATCAACTCCGACACCAAAACACAATTGCCCAACTTAAGCCCAGAAATTATACAAGAATGAAGTCTAAACTCGAATCAGTTTTTGAAATACGTGCAAGGACGGACCTTGTACGTCATTCCTAGCCCAGAACTTTTTGAAGTCTTTTGATGGATTCCTCCCTCCCTAAAATCTCAATTGATTCATTGATCGGGGGGGTGATTTTTTGACCGGTGAGGGCAATACGTAAGTCCATAAAAAAGTCCCCTACTTTAAAGCCATTCTTTTGGGGAACTTTATCTAAAGATTCGTTCTTCTCCAAAGCTGCAATAGCGGCAGCAAGATGCTTTTTATAATTCCTGCCTAGTAATTTTCTATCCACTTCCACTTCGGAAGTGGCCAGAAAGAAAGAGCACAGCGAGTCGAATTCTTTGAGAGTTTTGATGCGGGTTTTTACTAAGGGAACTAATTTTTCGACTAGATCTTTATCATACTTACCTTCAAAGAAATCATAAATTTTTGCTTTTAGATCCTCGTTTTTCATTTCCCGAATATATTCACCGTTGATCCAATCGAGTTTATCTCTGTCAAAAATTGGTCCGGTCTTGCGGACGCGGGCAAGGTCAAGATTTTTAACAAAATCGTCAAAAGAAAAAATTTCTTTTTCTTCCGGATGACTCCAGCCCAAAAGGCATAAAAAATTTACCAAAGCTTCGGGTAGATAGCCTTCCTGCTGATACCAAGACAAAGCCACCGGATTTTTTCGCTTAGAAATTTTGCTGCGGTCAGCGTTTCGCAAAAGCGGCATGTGGCCAAACTCCGGCAAGGCGGCCCCAAGCGCCTGATAAACCGTAATTTGGCGGGGGGTGTTGCTGATGTGATCCTCGGCCCGAATGACGTGGCTTATTTTCATCTCAATATCGTCAACCACGACCGCAAAATTGTAAGTCGGAAAGCCGTCTTTTTTGATGATGGCAAAATCTTTCATTTCTTCCTTAGGAAAAGTAATTTCTCCTCGAATCAGGTCTTGCCAAGAAACGTACTCTCGGGGTACGCGCAAAATTATACCCCCGTCTTCCTCATACGCTTTATCTTCATCCAGAAGCCTTTGAGCATATTTTTTATAAACATCCAGCCGGTCGGACTGACGGTAAAATTCATCCCAAGTAAAACCCAACCATTTTAGTCCTTCCTCAATCACTTTGATTCCACCTTCCACTTCCCGTTTTTTATCCGTATCTTCGATTCTTAAAATAAATTTACCTTTATTTTTGCGGGCCATGGCCAGATTAAACAAAGCAATGTAGGCTGTCCCCACATGAGCAAAGCCGGTAGGTGATGGGGCGATTCTGGTTCGTACGTTAGGCATCTTCAATTGAATTTTACCACCGACCCCACGTATACTCAAAAGAGAATGACCAGTCTGACTCAAGTTGCTATCTCAACCCGAAAAATAATCCGCTATGGCATCTACGGTATCTTGGGATTAATTGCTTTAAGAATTATTTTTGGGCTGGGTATTAATTTGTACAAAAGGCTTTTCCCCAAGCCTCCGCCTCCCCCAACGGTCGCTTTTGGCAAATTGCCTGGTTTGCCGTTTCCTGAAAAAGAGCGACCGCAAGTAACCTATACTCTGCAAACCGTAACTGGGCAGCTGCCTGCTCTGCCTACCCAGACCAAGGTTTACTTCATGCCCCAGCTGTCATCTAACCTATTGGCCCTGGAGTCGGCCAAACAAAAGGCCACTTCTCTAGGTTTTGTCAGCGAACCAATTGCCAAAAGTGAAACTATTTACACTTTTCCCCATCCCAGAGTTCCATCAGATCTTGAAATGAATATCATTACCGGAAGCTTCTCCATTAGTTACAACCTCTCCATTGATTCCTCTCCAGTTGAAAGAAGGCCTTCCTCACCAGAAATTGCGGCAAGCCAGGTAAGGAGCTTTCTGTCCTCGGCAAATCTTCTACCGGAAGATCTAACCGGCCAGACCAGCCATGAATTCCTAAAAATTGAAGCTCTCAGGCTGGTTGACGCTATTTCTCTCTCAGAGGCAGATCTGGTCCGGGTAAACCTTTTCAGACGTGCTTACGATGAGTTGCCGGCGGTCACTCCGGATCCTAAGCGAGCTAATGTTTGGTTCTTGGTAACAGGGGCCAGCCAGCGCGAAAAACAAATTGTCAACGGTGAGTATCACTACTTCCCCGTCGATGAAGAGCAGTCCTCTACCTACCCCATTAAAACCGCGCAGGACGCCTACAATGAGCTTGCCGCGGGCGCAGGATATATCGCCAATATGGGACAAAGTGAGAGTGGGCAGGTAGTGATAAGGGAAGTGTATTTAGCTTACTATGACGCCGGTGAACAAGTAGAATTTTACCAGCCAGTTATTGTCTTTGCCGGCGACAACAACTTTATAGCCTACGTCCCCGCTGTCACGGCTGATTATTACGAAGAGTGAAAATCATCCCCTTCGAAGCTCTCGAAAAAGCAATCCCGCCCCTAAAAGCAAAATCCCCCACGACACAATAATCAGTAAGGTTAAATTACTCATCGTAAACTCATGTTACCTTTTCTTTATCAGAAAGTAAATAAATAAATAAAGCAAACCCGTTAGGGCAGTTGCCACCGAGAAAATCCTTATAATATCTTCAAAATTCATAAATTAACTACTTTTATTAATCAGCAAGGCGAAACTTACAGAAACCAAAGATAAAGATAGCCCCCATATTCCAGTAGTAATAATATTCTGTAAATCCCTGGTTGAAAAGATGGGGGCGACAACTCCACCGGCAAACCAAGTAACCCCCACATTCGCGACGAACTCAGAAAGTATGCGGCGCTGGTGGACAGTTAACCTCACTAATAAATTCTAACCTAAAATTTAACTTCTTGCCAGGAGTAATTTTCAAAAATCCAATCAATTAATTCCCTTGTTTCACCAAACCGATCTTGGGAACCTAGAAGAGCAATAATTATTTTGTGCCCATCCCGCTCAATATAAGTTACCAGATTCTCCCGTGCATCCTCAGTCCAGCCGGTCTTAATGCCAACAACCCCGTCAACCACCCCCAAAAGCTCATTGATATTAATTAGATAATGAGCAATTTCTCCGTCAACGCTCGTGACTCTGGTTTCCTTAGTCCCAACAATCTGGGCAAATTCTGGATTTTGCATGGCAATTTGAGAAAGCCGAACTAAATCTCTGGCCGTGGAAACGTGATCCTCACCATCAAGACCGGTGGGGTTTGCAAATAGGGTGTGGTCAAGATGGTACCTGGCCGCTTTCATATTCATGGCTGCGACAAACATTTCTCTGCCACCGGGATAGTCAGCGGCCAGTGCTTCAGCCGCGTCATTGGCTGAATAAATCAAAAGACCCTTCAAAAGATCCTTCGCGACCATTTCCTCCCCTGCTATCAATCCCATTTTTTGCCCGACCACTGACAGCGGTTTGACTTTCACTACATAGTCGTCAGGGTAATAGTCCATGGCAACCAGCGCCGTCATTATCTTAGTTGTTGAGGCAGGAAGAAGTGTTTGGTCCGCATTTTTCTCATACATAACAACTGACGAGTCGAGGTCAACCGCAGTCACCCCTTGGGCTGAAAGCACGGGAAACCCCTCGGTGTTGCCCAAAACCGGCAGAAGGCTAAAGGCAGCAACCGGTTTTGGTTGGCTAACCACAACAAAGTCAGGTTTGGACAAGGCCAGGGCCGAGCTGGCTATAAAAACAAATGAGAGCATGGACAGCAAGAGAAGTTTCATGGTTTTAATCTCTTCACGTCACGAGGCAGAAAAGTCGCTTCTTTTACACTTGGTAAATCAAGAATTTTCATGACGATCCGCCCAGGTCCAATTCCACCACCGCCGTGTGGGGGACAACCATATCTAAAAAAGTTCAGGTAATCTTTTAAATCGTCCAAGGACATCTTCTTTTCTTTTGCTTGCTTTTCCAAAACTTCAATTCTATGTTCCCGTTGAGCTCCAGTTGTAATTTCAATACCTTTGTAAAGTAAGTCAAAACTCATCGTTAAATCAGGATTATCTTTATGTCGCATGTGGTAAAAGGGTCTTGCCTCCTTCGGATAATCAATCAAGAATACAAAATCGTGCCCGGTTTCCTCCTTGATTAGACGTGATAATTCTTTTTCTTCTTCGGGAGTTACATCGTATTCTTTCTCACTTTCTATTCCCAACTTATTCAATTTATTTTTAGCCTCAGCCATAGAAATTTTTGGGAACGGAATTTGGGGAATTTCTAGATCTACACCCACATCTGCTTTAACTCTCTTAAATGCGCTTACCAACATCTTCTCTTCTTCAGCCATAACGTCGTAATGCGACTCAATAAATGAGATCTCGAAATCCCAACCTGTAAACTCGGTCATGTGTCTAGTAGTAAACGAGAGCTCGGCTCGAAAAACTGGACCAACCATGAAAATTTTTTCAAAACCAGCCGCCATTGCCATCTGTTTGTAAAACTGGGGTGACTGTGCAAGAAACGCTTTTCTTTCAAAATATTTTACCTCGAAAACCTCCGCTCCTGATTCACTTGCTGTGCTCATAAACGATGGGGAATAAACCTGAACATAGCCACCCTGTTCCCAATAGTCACGAAAGCCCTTTTCCAAAGCAGTCCATACCTCAAAAATTTGTCTTTTTCCTTCCTGCCTCAAGTTGATCCAACGCCAGTTAAATCTTTTTGTGGCTCCAACTTCTCCCTCTTTCGCTTGTATGGGTATAGGCAGCTCATCGGCAAGAGATAGAATTTTTAGCTTTTTTATTTGAATCTCCACTACGCCTGTTTCAAGATTTTTGTTGACTAGCTTTTCCGGGCGTTTTTTGACTTCGCCAGCAATTTCTACTACTGACTCTGGTGTAACTCTCGGTAAACCTTTACCAACACATTGGACTAATCCACTTCGGTCCCTCAAATCAATGAAGGTAATCCCACCATGATCCCGGACTGAGTCCACCCAACCTTTAAGGAGAACTTTCTCCCCAACTTTTTTTGTTGTCTCAATGGCTAACGTTCTGTCCATACTGTCCGTATTTTAGCCCGCTTGACAGACAATCGCAAGCTGTTATAAAATTTCTCGGCATGGCAAACCAACTCCTAAGGACTAGGGGTTTTTTAATGCTTATGGCGGAAAGAGAACAAATTGAAAAAATGGTTCGCGGGGCTGACCCTGAACAAGTGTTACACCTTAAAGTGTTGACGGCTCGGCTGCTGTCACAGCGTAAAAAAGTGGATTTCGGACCAGCTTTATGCAAAGTAGCCACAAATGAGAGGCTGATTGAGCAACTAACTGTCTTGGCCAATGGCTCGAATGTCTCTAACTTTCAATTGTAAGCTTTTGTGGCCGTTCCAGACGTTTTCTTCCAGATTATAAGCGATGTCAATTTGATCTCCCAGAGATAGTTTTTGGGCTAGGTGGCCAAAGCTAAATGCAATGGCTTCAAATACTTTTTCTTGATTTCGCAGTACCAACTTCAAATGTTTATTATCTCCCCCCACGCTGCGTGCTTCCAATACTTCAACACCAAAAGTCGCAAAGCTGGGCGTCGGATTACCCAACCCCGTAGGGTCAAAGTCGGCAATTTTTTCAGCCAGATCCTGGGTAAGGCTGCCAAAGCCAATTTCCGTATCAACGGTTAGACTACGAGATAAAACCTCGTCGGTTAACAAGGGCTTGGCTATTTCATCCAGTTTTTGGTGGAATTCACTAATTCTTTCGGTTTTAATGCTAAATCCGGCCGCCATCGGATGGCCTCCGCCCTCTTCAATTAAGTCAGAAAGCTGCCGGATCGCCGCAATAATATTAAAGCCCGGAATTGAGCGGGCAGAGGCTTTGCTCATTTCACTGCCTTTGGCAATAACAACCGCTGGCCGCCAATGAGCTTCAACCAGCTTTGCCGCCGCCAAGCCAATCACCCCCTCGTGATAACTCTCATGAGCCAAAAGAATTACCCCCTTAAAACTTTTGTCTTTACTTGCCCCCCGGGTATGGGCAACAACCTCTTCAACGATTCTCTGCCGCTCGCTATTGGTTCTCCCCAAAAGCTGAGCTAATTCTTGAGCGCGACTTTGCGCCGGGGTACACAAAAGCCGCAGTGAATCCAGAGCATGGGCAAGTCTGCCCATGGCATTGATTCGGGGTGCAATCACAAAGCCCACGTGGTAAGCGCCAACCCCTCCAGGGAATAAAGCTGCCTCACGCAAAAGTTCCAAGAGTCCCGGCCGCTGGGTGGTATTAAGATCGTTAAGACCGTATTTGGCAAATGATCGATTGGGGCCAATCAGAGGCAAAACGTCTGCAATGGTTCCAATTCCAGCCAGTTCCAAACCACTTTGACTGCCCAGTTCGCGGGCCAGAATCCAGGCTAGTCCCGCGCCACCGATTTTGTCCGTATGCACAGTTGCATACGCTTTGGGTAATTTTTTTTCTTTTTGATGGTGATCCGAAATAATAACATCAATCCCCAACTTGTTAGCTGTGTCAACACCTTTGTGGGCTACTATCCCGTTATCAACGGTAAGTATTAATTTGAGGCCAGGATTTTGGTCCGCCAGCCGGCGGATTGAGTCTTTGTTGAGTCCGTATCCTTCTGAAAACCTCTCCGGAATATAGGGCATCACGTCAGCACCAAGGCTGTGAAGCGCTTCCCAGGCAATGGCAGTGGCACAAACTCCGTCTGCGTCATAATCCCCATAAACAATTATTTTTTCTTTGGCTTTGATGGCTTTTTTGATTCTTGCTGCCGCCTTTTTTACCTCACCTGATGAAATTCCAAGCTCTTTGAGAGTCAAATCCTTTGGGTGTTTAGGATTAAAAAATTCTTGACTGTTTTTAACACCTCTGTTTTCCAAAAGAATCTCTACAATTCTACTTGCACTACTTTTACTACTTGTAATACTTTTCTTAACTTCCCACTGCATACTGGTATACTAAAACTATGCACTTCACTATACCAGATGAGGTTGGCGGTGTAATCGCTAAGTTTGAGAAAGCCGGCTTTGAAATCTACATCGTTGGCGGAGCCGTTCGTGACTTGCTTATGGGTAAGAGCGTTATTGACTGGGACTTTGCCACCAATGCCACGCCCGATGAATCACAAAAAGTATTAGGCAAAGACAGCTATCATCAGGGATTCGGTACGGTCGGCCTCCCGACCCAAACCGAGGGCTTTAAACCATTTGAAATTACTACCTACCGGATTGAATTTGGTTACTCTGACAAAAGACGGCCGGACAAAGTCGCCTGGGGTAAAACTCTTGAAGAAGATCTCAAAAGAAGAGATTTTACGATTAATGCCATGGGGCTTACTAAAGTAAAAATAATTGATCCACACGGTGGGCAAAAAGATTTAGAAAAAAAACTGATCCGTGCCGTCGGTGGCCCCCAGGAGCGCTTTGCCGAGGATACTCTGCGCATGATGCGGGCGGTACGCCTGGCAGCTGAGCTTAATTTTAAGATTGAAAAAAAGACACTTGATGCCATCAAAGCAAACTCTACTTTAATCAATAAAATTGCCAGAGAGCGCATTAGAGACGAACTCATTAAAATCTTGGCTTCACCAAATCCTCACGAAGGTGTGCTCCACTTAAGAGAAACAGGTCTCCTGATCGAGATTCTTCCGGAGCTCGAAAAAGCTTTTGGAGTCGAACAAAAATCTCCTCAAAGACACCACATTTACGACGTCGGGACACACTGTTTGCTTTCTTTGAAACACTGCCAGTCGACTGATCCCATTGTCCGCTTTGCCACTCTTATTCATGACATAGGCAAACCCCAGACTTACAAAAAAATGCCCAACGGGGTAATTACTTTTTATAATCACGAGGTCGTGGGAACTAGAATTGCCAAAAGGATCGCCGAACGTCTGCGTTTTTCCAATGAACAGGCCAGAAAGTTAATTAAACTGGTCCGCTGGCATCAGTTCTCGGTTGGCGAAACCCAGACCGATAAAGCCTTGAGAAGGTTTATCACTCGGGTGGGAGTGGAAAATGTTGAAGATATGCTTGAGCTTCGGCGGGCTGACCGTCTGGGCAGCGGCGCTCGTGAGACTTCCTGGCGCACGGAGGAGTTTAAAAAGCGCCTCATTGAAGTCCAAAAACAACCCTTTACCATTCACGATCTAAAAATTACCGGTAACGACGTTATGAAAGTGCTCGGAATTAAACCGGGGCCAAAGATAGGGGAAATTTTAGAAAAACTCTTCGCTGAAGTTGTGGATCAGAAACTGCCTAACGACAAAAAGGCCCAATTGACAAGATTAAAAGAACTGGAGTGAATATCATATGTGATATTATCTAACTATAAAAAATAAAATTTACACCTTCGAGAATCATCTTAAAGAAAGCCTTAAGGCCCCGAGTTTCGAAAGACTTGGGAAGATCCGAAGCTTGAGTCTTGGGCGGCAAAACAACTAAACAAACATCGTTGCCGTCAAAAATTGAGGTTGAAGAATTGTCTTTAGATTGTTTAAAATTATCTGGGGTTGATTAAATCAAAAGGTCACGGCTTCTTGAAATCTTCCTCTAAAGAAAAAAAGAAAAACTTGGTGTGTTGTACTGGTTGATTCGTTTTCCCATTCGGAAAACTTTATCACAAATAAAATACAGCCGGTTACCAGTTTTGTGCCGGCAGTGGTTTAAGATGGTACAACTCACGCAAAACCGACTCGGATGGTAATCCGAACGTTTTCAATCTGAATCACAACGAAGATGGCCTCTGGTTGAATGACAATTGGGCCAATCCTGACAGTCGGTGGAATTCTGACAACGAATTCGTTTTCTCTCTAACGAAAGTCTTTCTTTTTACCGCACCATTCTAGGTGCGGTTTTTCTTCCAGCCACCAAACATTCTCCCAACCTCATCTAATTTCACCGCCGTTCGCTCGTATTGTTTATGAGAAATAAACTTCGCCTCCCAAGCGATTGAAACTAGAAATTTAAGAGCATCCAAACAAACAATGCATTCCGTAATTTTTTGGATTTTTGTTTCTTTCGGGCTAAAATAGGCTACATATGAAAACTCCAAAAGATCCAGAAATTTATTTTCAATTCTGGCTCCAATTAAGTAGCGTGCAGACTTGGGCATATGAGGAACGCTAGCCAGCCACAACAAGTATCCCTCTTTGATTTTCCTCAAAATCGAGGAGCTCACCGAGAGAGAGAGAGAGAGAGTAAGGCTGCGCCATACATATAATGATATCATCCGCCTTGAAAATTTTCTTTCATCCTGGCAAGAGTTTCTAAAGGGTAAGAAAAAGCGCAGGGATGTTTTTGAATTTTCCCTCCACCTGATCGATAATCTTGTTGATCTTCACAAGAAGTTGACTGACAAAACTTACAGGCACGGAGAATATTTTGCCTTTAAGATAAACGATCCAAAACCAAGGAGTATCCACAAAGCGGGGGTGGCAGACAGACTTCTCCACCACGCAATCTATAGAATTCTGTATCCCTATTTTGATAAAAAATTCATTTTTGACTCCTATTCTTGCCGTATTGATAAGGGCACTCACAAGGCCATCAACCGCTTTCGATACTTCGCCAGAAAAGCTTCCAAAAACAACACACGAACTGCCTGGGTACTAAAATGCGATATCAAAAAATTTTTTGCCAATATCGACCACCAAATCTTAAAAAAGATCCTCAAAAATCACATCGCAGACCAAGAAGTACTTTGGTTGCTCAGGCAAGTTATAGATAGTTTTGAAACACCTGAAAAGCCAGAGACTGGTTTGCCGCTGGGAAACCTAACCAGTCAGCTTTTGGTGAACGTTTACATGAATGAATTTGATCGGTTTATTAAAAGGAAACTCAAAGTGAAATACTATCTTCGTTATGCCGATGACTTTACCGCCCTGAGTGAAGACAAACAATATTTAGTCGATCTAATTCCTAAAATGTCTCAGTTTTTGCAAACTGAGCTAAAACTTTCTTTGCACCCAAAAAAAATTTTCATCAAAACGCTGGTTTCCGGAGTTGACTTTTTAGGTTGGACCCACTTTCCCCACCATAGAGTGCTAAGAACAAGCACAAAACGAAGAATGCTAACAAAATTAAGCAAAAACTTTTCACTAGAAAGCTTGGCCTCGTACCTGGGCCTTTTGAGCCACGGAGACACCTTCAAACTAAGACAAAAAATCACCAGTAGGCGCCCCGCTTGCGCCGCCAAAGTGTCAAAGAGGCAAAATCTCAAGATTACTTGCGGAGAGAGAAAACGAACGCGCTGCCAGAACGCCACCGACTGTCAGGACTGGCCCAATAGTCATCCAACCAGAGGCCATCCCCGTCGTGATCCAGAATGAAAACGTCCGGACCACCACCCGAGTCGGCGACTTGTTTCATGCCAATAAATAACCATTCATATAGAGGCTGATCTTTGTATTTCAAGCGCAAAGATGGTCCGACTTCCGCAGGACACAACTCAAGTCCCAAAGATTGTGCTTTTGCATATATCTCATCGGTTGTCGCTCCTCTTTCAAAACCCAAGGTACTAATTGTCAACCTAACCAGAGCCAATTTCCGAGGATTTTTCTCGACTTCAAATTCTCTATTTCGCATCATACTTTCCGCATAGTCACTTACATTAATTCCCTGCCTCTTTAATTCGTTTTGAAGCTGATCTTTTGTTTTTCCCCCAATTGTTAAGATTTCACGTCCTATTTTGCCTTCCGGAAAGGACGTATATATCTCAATAGATTCAGGCAAAAACTCAAAAATCCCCGGGAAGAGTGATCCAATATAGGCTTTTGTACGCTCGTTTATGACGTCAGATGGTCCCCAAGCGATTTGATTGTTATAGATAATTTTAGCGTCACCTATCGGATCGCGATCTGGCCTCAATCTTAACTCGGCAATCCGAGGGTCATCTTCATACCCAAATCCCTGTATCTTGGAGTCAACTTCATAAATAAATCTCAAATCTTCAATTGATAATTCTTGTCCCTTGTTTACTTTTTCCTCAAGCCCAGTCAATCGCTTCATATCAGCAGAGGCTTTGCGGTACTTTTCCGCGCCAGGAAGTTGGTCAATTTTTTCCTCGGCAATGGTAACCATATTTGCTTCCAAGTTTTGATCTTTATCTGCTACTCCCCGGGCTTCAAAAATTTCTCCCTTTTGCATCCGGATGGCAATTCTGGGAATTGTTGGATTACCGTATTTATCAGGTGTGTAGTAAACATAAAAATCCCCACCTTCCAGTTGTGCCTTTGCGGTGCCAAAACCAGCAGTGCACCAAGAGGTACCTTTATTTTGCAGTGATTTCCAAAGTTCAGTTGGGTCAGACCCTTGACGGTAAGCAATCCACATTCCTTTGGTTTCCTCTTTCATCTCAGAGGTGATCTCGCCCTTTTGTTTTATTCCTTCAGCATATTGGTCAGCAAACGACATCCTTGCAAATTCCCGCGCTTCTCTTTGTGTTAAAACGTCGTTTTCTGGGACATTCATCCTTCTTTGCGCTTTTTGAATATTCTCAAGAGCCCGATTGTCATACGCCGCGCTGATCATATCCTGAACATACCCCAAAGCACTCCTGTCTATATCCGGAAAAAGAAAGTTCGTTCCTGGAGAGCGCTTGGGGAACTTACCTTCATCCTTGTCCCAACGACCTAAACTTAAAATACTTCGGAAAGCATAGTAGCGGAACCATGGGGCATATGGCTCATTGGGGTCAGAAAAATAATTTATCCATTGGTCCAGCGATTTTTCCAGATCCTCAACTGCAATGTCACCACGCATTTCCAGCGCCTCATCCCCATAATGAACATTGATGCCAAGCTGCCTGGCCGCTCTCTCTTCTACAACAGCAGCCCCTTTTGCCATTTTTTCTTTATTCTCACGTACATACTCGTTCATCACCATCTCTCTCAAACGGCGTCTCTTTTCCGGATCAAAAACAAAGTGCTCATACCGGCCCAAAAGATTCCCAATTCTATCTTCAGGGTTTTGCGGAATACTCTCGCCGGTTGACACTTTTGCTCGTCGAGACGCAGAAACTGCCTCGCGGCTTGCATGCAAACTTGGATACTTTTCTTTTAAAAATTTAGGATTTTCCACAGCCGAGTCCATACCTGGTACAATTTTAACAAATTATCAGCAAGCGGGCTAATCACACGCAACCAAATCACTGTCAGAATCGAGGTTGTGAATGTCACCAACGGTGTGAGTACAAAAATTGAAAAGAAGCTGAGCTTCATCTTGGCTGGCAAAGCTCTCACAGTCATAAATATCTGTCGTACAGTCCCAAGAAGCCTCGCCTAAAATGTCAAATTGGGCCGGCGCAACCGGCTCACTAACTTCTTGAGCCGTGCCACTTTGAACCGACTCGCCTTTAACCTGTGGTCGCACTACTGCCGGCGCCTCAACACTTTTTTTGAAAGTTAGTCCCAGAAAAGAAGCAGCGATAACAACTGAGAAGATTCCCACGGTGAAACGGGTCAGGCGCCTATACATTTCTGGTAGATTTCTTGGGGCCTCGAATCATAGTGGGTAGAGCCAGCAAAACTCCCGCTAAAAGCAGAATTCCCATCGCAATGTAGAAAAGATAAATATCTCTTGGATTCACCGCTTAGTCCTCCTCACTACCAAAACTCCTAAAACCCAAAACATTATTGTCGCTACTAAACCCCATATTATCATCGATAGTTTTGTTTCGTCAACCACGGGGGCAACAAAAGGCAAAATCATCGATGCCGCCGTCAACTGGCCAGCGACGACAAAAATATCTGCTAGGATCTTGATCTACGAATCGGTCAAAACCGGAGCTTTCTCAATAAACAAATAAAACACCCGGTTCATTAGTTCATGATACCAAATCGTGGTATCTCAAGCTCTGCTTATGATACCAGACCTTCTTCTTGTCCGATAATCATAATGCGGCTGGCGGCTAAGATTCCCAGCAAAAACGGATCCCGGCGGCGTTTTCTGAAATCAAATTCCTCCCGGGTCATAACCGTGTAGTTTATTTCCTGGTTCCTGCGTGATTCCTCAGCTCGAACGATTGTGGCAAGCTCAGGCAGAGTAACGTTGCCTACAATAAGAATGTCGACCTCGTCCTCTTTGTCCCGCGGCCGGTGCCGGGCAAAATTGCCTGAAAACATGACAAAGGAAGCTTTACCAATCTTGGTTTTATTTTCAACAATTTGCGCTCCAATGCCGGTTGTTTTGGCCACCATCGAAAGCAAATCTTCAAACATCGGATAGTCCTCACGGGGCCAATAATAGACTCTGTTTCCCCGGTTCTCTTTGGCTAAAATCGCGGCTTTTTCAAGCCTGGCTAATTCCCGTCTGACCGCATTAATTTCTTCTTTGATTTCTCTGACCACGCCCCTTACGTGATACATTTCGCTCGGATTGGAAAAGAAAAGCTCAAGAATCTCAATCCTCACTTTAGAGGTTATAAAGTCTTCAAGTTTAGCCATATATGGAGGGCAGGCTAATGCTACTAATAATCAACGTCGTTTCCGGCCGGGACAGCTTCGATCCAAATTACTCCCCTTACAAAACTAACTTCTTTGCCTGACGTATCTGAAAACTTAGTTCTTGCTTCACGACTTGTTTTCTCCCAGGTGCCCTCAATTACGTCGCCGTTGGCAAAAATCAGGGCCTTACCTTCCCCAGTTGTTGTATATAACATGTGCTTATTCCTGTCAACCGGGCCAGTCTCTTTAACAAACATTACCACGACATTCTTGGCTGAAAGCTGGACATTATCATACTCCAGGTCAGTGTGGGCTTTGCCACCGTTAAATCTTAAATATGAGTTTGAGGCTTTGTCATACCTCCACTCAACTTCGTAGTCACCGTAGTCTTCCCAAAACCCGAAAGAAATTTTGTCTGCAGCCGGGGAGGCCATCGGCTTCTCATCGACAAAGTTCCAAGACACAAAGTTTTTGTCCCAAGCTTTACCTTCATATTTGTCACCAAACCCACGTTTGCCGGCTTGCTCATAGGCGGCGTCCAGCGAGGCCATCATCGTGTGCTCGGTGGCAACTTCTCGCCCTAAGCGTTCGTAGTTTCTCCAAAAAACCGGAAAGCCGGAATCATAAGTTGTATCAAAGTCGTTGCCTCGGGGAACCCGCCAACCCAGAGTTTCCAGAGTCTCCAGCGCGCGGGCATTTTTGGTCGTGTCACCAAACCCACTAAAATCATTGGCGCCTCCAACGTGCATAAAGATCGGGAAGTCACCATACTCGGCTGCCCAATCAACAAAGTAAATCCTGGCCGATCTGACGGGTGCAATTTTGACGTCATCAGCGGCCGCGCCACAATAAAAAATAGTCAAGAATCTGGTAATTCCACCTTCAGCCACTGCTTCGTAAATAACGTCCGCTCGGGACAAGCCGGAGGGCGGCCTCGAGTCGGCGTGGTTTTCGACCATCGCCGCAACCGGTCGTCTTTTTTGCCAGATATTTTCTTCAATCTTGGTAAACATGCCTCCATTTATGGGGCACTCCTGAGTTCTCGGTAAATCGAGGTTAATTTTGCTTCTGGCAGCTTGGAGCTCACTTGGAGTCTCAACACTAACTCCGGGAGCCTGGGTTACAAAAGAAAAGATTGCCCATGAGGTCCCGGCCGAAAACAAATAAAGTCCTATAAAAGACAAAATTGTTAAAAACTTTTTTGATTCTAAAAATTTCATAGTTCTACGTGGCCTGTGATATCGCTTTCAGTTCTTCTTTAGACAGGTCCAAGTTGCTCTTTCCTTTTTTAATTGGCTTCATATAGACTCTGGTTCTTTCTCTGGTATGCAATCCCGTTATCACGAGCCCGGTATCGATAGCGTCCAATAGCGCCAGAGAAAAACTATGATCTCCGCCGGTTTCGCTGAAAGGATTAAACCGCACCAAGCCAACTTTTTGGATGTGCAGTTTACCCTCTTCCTCCAAATTTTTAATCTGCCTGCCGATAACTGCTATATCTCTACTATTAGTATCAGTCTGACTAAGCATTTTGTCCAGAACCCTTTTTAAGTCTGGCTCTTTTGCGTCTTTGACCAATCTTCTATAGTGCCTTACCGTTAGATAGACAAAAGCTGTTAATACGAGGAGCCAAGCTCCTACTAATATTAATAATATAACTATTGTTTGTGTTTGCACAACTTACCTGAGTACGAAATTGACTCGTCCATTTTTACACACCTGCCGCAAGCCTTGTCAAGGGGGAGTTTGAAAATAGGGAATAGGGAATAGGAAATAGGGAATAGCTTAAGAAAAATGCCGTGAGCATGGAGATAACTCTGATATTGTTTACACAGGCACGGGTGAGGTTTTGATAGAAAAAGGGCTGCAGGCACGAGTTGAGGCTAGGATGGTGGTATACTGGTCTATCTGTCCTAAAAGGAGGTGATGAGAGATGGCAATGTACTGTGTAAAATGTAGAGCAAAGAGAGACGGCAAAGATCACCAGAATGTCACCATGAAAAATGGTAAGCCCGCCACCAAAGCGGTTTGCGAAGTCTGTGGAACAACAATGTTTCGAATCGGCAAGGCCGAGTGAAAAGCAAAAGCTTTGGAAAAGCATTTGATACCTTCAAGAAGCACTATAAACTAGTGCCTCTTGAGGTTTTTGGAAGAAATTAATCTAACGGGTCCTGCGCTGCCTTTTTGGCCCGTGAACCATAGTTGGGAGCGTAATTAACACAATCGCTAAAAGAAGTATCGCCATTCCCAGATAGAAGATCATTAATCCGTTCTCATTCATAGTATCCTTCTTGAAACCCTAATTGCAGCATACCAAAATCCCAATGTCCCCGTCAAACCAAAAACAAAGGCTGGGACAGACCATCGACCAATGATCGTTGGCAAAACAACAGACCCCAGACCGACTGTCCCGATATTTACGCAAATATCGACAATCGTTTGCAGTTGAGTGTGGCTAAGCCTCGGCTCCTCCGGCACCCACGCCACCAGGTATTTACCCATCATTCATAATAAATCTCTACGAAAGAACTATCAATCCAATAACTTGTGATCTAAAATATAGCAATGATCAGAGCCTTAATTACAGATGTTTCTAGAGTATTACTATTTCCAAAAGATAGAACTTACACCGGCAGTTTAAATGATCTGTATAAAGAAGAGTCTTTGAAACCTAACTATAAATTTTTTAACTACTTTGAATTAAATGAAGAGTTGCTAAAATTTTATAAATCATTGAAAGGTAGGGTCGACGTGCACATTTTGACTAGCGACATAATTCAAGATGCTCCAGAGCTAAAGCCTTTTTGGAAAGATGTTATTGGCAAAATTTTTTCTGCTTCAAAAATGAACACTCACAAAAGCACGCCTGATGCCTATGAAAAAGTTATAAAAGAGCTTAATTTGGCACCACATGAAGTAATATATGTCGACGACAGCAATGAAAACTTAGAAGCAGCGAAAAAAGTAGGTTTACAGACTGTGTTATACCAAATTAACGAGAAATCACTTTCCCAAATGGGGACAATATTAAGAAAATAATCAATATGCGGTGATGGCGACGGCGGTGCCGGCTTGGGCATAGATGCAGCCCCAAACGTATTCCCCACCAGAAAGTAGTTTTTTGTGGCCCAGTGTGTTTTCCCACAGGCTCACCGCTTCCGTTGGAGTCTGTGCACCGGAAAGTAAAAACTCTGATAGGTTGTATTTTTCAAATATCCATTTTAAATCTGAGCGTTCATCGGGCATTTTTGAAAAGCCTTCATGACCATCCAATTTCCCAAGCTCTAATAACTGATTGAGTCGGATCGCGGCAATGGTGCACAACTCATCACGCTGAGAAAGGGGATTCACCCCCAATTCGCGGCGGCGGCGGTTGACTGCTTCCCACAAGTCGGGCCCGCCCCAAGTTAAAACCGGTGATTGGTTAAAAGTTTGGCTTTGAGGGCCTTCGGTTAGGTTACTGGTCATCAGTTTTTCAAGTTGTTCCTGAACTTGTTTAGCCGTTTGGGTCGAACCCTTTGAATACCCTAAAACAAAAACACCAATAATAACCACTGCAAAAGAAACAAGCAAAAAAGATGAAGAAAAGACTTCAAAGACAATCAAGAGAATTTTTTTGGGACTAATTTTCATTCTTCAAATAAAATTGTAACAGGACCATCCAGTAGGGCATTAATCTTCATGTACTCACCAAAACTCCCGGTTTCTACCTTTATATCCTGATCCTGAAGCCGAGCCACAAAATAGTCATACAACTCCCTGGCTTTATCCGGGGTAGCCGCTTTAATAAACGACGGCCTGTTACCTTTAGAGGTATCCGCATACAGCGTAAACTGGGAAACCACCAAAACTGATGCCTTGGTGTCCCGGACAGACAAATTCATTTTGCCCTCTTTATCAGCCATTACCCTCAGGTTGGCCAGCTTCTTAATCAATATATCTACCGTTTGGGTTGTGTCTCTCGCTCCAACCCCCAGGAGCACCAAAAGACCTGAATCAATCTTGCCAGCAATACCTACTTGAGCCTCACGCACCCTCTGCACGACTAAACGCATGCACCTATTTTAGCACAGGCTACTTTTTTATCTTGGCGTACCAATCGGACAGGATTTTGGAAACCAAATCTTTGCTCCCTAAGCCAACCGACAAACCCACCACTAAAACCAAGGTGTAAGTCAGACCCTGGAAAAAAGTGTTAATTAACCCCTGGGCAACCTGCAGTTGATCAACGGCCGCAAAGAAAGCCACTAAGAGTATTACCCAGCGCGACAGCGCGCTCACCGGCTTTGCCACGTCGTGGTCTACCGATGCTAAAGCTCCCCTAACTAAGCCCTCAACCAAACCGGCTACTATGTAACCAGCGGCAAAAATAAGAGCCGCAGCAATAACGTTTGGCAGATAGCCCAAAACCGTAACCACTACTTGGGAAACAACTGTTAAGCCAAGCAGGTCAACCACTGCCAAGAAAAAGACTAGGATGACGAGCCACTGAACCAAAGATCCCATAAGCTCGATAAACGATAGCCTAATCTCTGCTTTGTTTAGGTAACTCTCGACCCCAGCCGATGTGGTCAATTTTTCAAGCTTCACAAGCTTAAAAAGCCCAACCACCAGCCTCTTTGCCCATGCTGCCAGCAAAAGTCCAACGATAAAAAGAACTATTGCACCAAGCAGATTGGGTAGAATCCCCAAAAAGGAAGCCCAAACCTGGGCCCACGAGGCCAAAAGCGCCGATTGCCAAGCTGAAAGTGTATTCATATTCTCATCACCTCCTCTCGCTTACATTTCATAGTAGCAAATCTGGCCTTTTTTTGATATAATAGTCTTCTCTGGAGGTGGGACAGTCGCTCCGATGATATATCGGAGAGGAAAGTCCAGGCAGCAGAAGGCAGGGTGCCCCGATGTAAATCGGGGACGGGTACCCTTCGGCAAGCTCAGGGTAGCCTGAGTGCAATCGAAGGCCAACCGCTAGTTTAGAGCAACAGAGACGAGTCTTGCACGAGCTTAAAGCTCGAGCGAGGGTGAAACGGGCAATCCTCCCCGCTGCAACCCACGAAGTGGACGTTTGAGGTAGCCTTCCCGAGTCCTAAAGTGGGGCATTAGACAGATGACTGTCGAGAAACAGAACCTGGCTTACCAGCCTCCAGAGTTTCTTTAATAATTACTTCAAGCGTGATTACAACCGGGACCGAAAGAATGGCTCCGACCACCCCCGCAATCTTTAGCCCGATGACAATAGCAAGAAGCGTAACCAGGGGACTGACTCCGACAGATTTCTGCATGACTTTGGGAACAAAGACATAATTTTCAAGCTGGTGCATCAAAAATGAAAGGGCAGCCACAGCCAAACCAGTTATGGGGCTAATACCTAGTCCCACAATAATGGCTGGAATTACGGCCACAATCGGGCCTATGGTTGGAATAATCTCCAAAATACCTACCAATAATGCCAGGGGCAGGGCAAAGGGAATTCTTAAAATCGTAAGTCCCAAGTAAAACAAAAAGCCCATCAAAAACATGACAATCAACTGAGCCCTGACCCAGCCCCCCATTTTTATCTCCAATTTATCAATCCCCTCGGAGATTTTTTTTGCGCGGTGTTCTCCAAAAACTGCTGCCAGCTGGCCAGCCAATTTTTCTCTGGCCAAAAGAAGATAAAAAGCAAAAATAAAAACGGCCAGAACAGTCAGAACGTTGGAAAAAACCGAAATCCCAACTTTCAAAACTTGGCCGGGGAGTTGCCCCAAGGCGACTGTCGCTTCCTTGGCTACCTCCTGGGTCACCGCCGTCGGCAAATTAAGATCATTGACATATCTGGGTAGTGAGCTTGCAAAATTTGCCGTTTGCTCAATCAAGGGTGAAATAACCAGAGCAACAGCCCCGCTAATGACGCCCAAGACCAAAATATAGACAATGGTTACCGATAAGGCTCTGGGGATTTTAAGCTTTGAAAGTCTGCGCACTAAAGGATTTAAAACAACCATGATCAGAAGCGCAACAAAAACTTGGAGAATAATATCGCGAATCAAATACAAAAAATAAACCAATACTAAAAACAAAACCGTAAAGATAATGGTGCGGTGACTAATCTCAATTTTTCTCGGCATGGACTAATTATGCCATTTTTTTACCAGTTTTTCCACCTTTTTTTGCCATCCTCTCTTGCTAATATCAAACCAGTTTATCCTTCTGTTCCGTTTAAACCAGACCATCTGTCGCTTGGCATATTTTTGCTCCTCACTCTCCCATTTTCTGACAAAAATTTGTTTATCTACTTTGCCCTCAAAATAATCTTTATATTGCCGATAACCCAAAGATTGCATTGATTGGTCTTCCCATCTCACACCGCTTTTGAGCAAGTTTTTAACTTCTTTTTCAAAGCCTTGGCTTAGTCTTTGTTGAACTCTCTTTTCTATCCGTTCATCTAAAACTTTTTTGTCTGCCTTCAAACCAACGAACAGGACATCCGCCTTAATACTTAATACTTGATACTTAATACTTAATACTTTTCTTGCCACTTCAATTGCGCGAATTAATCTTCTCGGGTTTTTGCGGTCTGATTGATTCATTGACGCGGCTTTGATGGGGTCCTCCGCAGACAAGATTTCAAAAAGCTCTTCTGCAGACTTTTTCTCCAGTGATTTTCTTAGATTCAAATTTCTGGGAACACTTGAGGTACCGATTCCATCAACCACGCCTTTGATATAAAAGCCCGTCCCCCCCACCAGAATCGGTAACTTTTTTTGTCTCCAGATCTGCCGCACGGCGCGCCGGGCAAACTTCACGTAGGCAGCCACGCTGAATTCGTCCCTAGGGCTAACCAAATCATAACCCAAAATGTTTCCGGTTTTGTGTTTATCTTTCCCCGTTCCAATATCCATTTGCCGATAGACTTGCCTTGAGTCTGCAGAAACTAGTACCCCGCTAAATTTCTTGGCCAGATTTAGGGCCAATTCGGTTTTCCCCGTCGCCGTCGGTCCACAGACAACAAAAAGTTTGTTCATGTCAACTACTGGCACTAGTATATTTTCTTAAAGCCAGTTTCCAAAACTTAAGTGACAAAAAAACTGCTGCTGCGACAACCCCAAAGGAAAGAATCACCCCCCTGGCTGACGCCAAGCCCATCAAGGCTTTTGCCGGAACCGTAACCATTAAGCCAACGGGAATCAAGTAGGTCAAAATTCCGCGCAAAGGTTCGCGATAGATATCAACCGGGAACCTGCCCATGTTGACCAAGTCCCTATAAATCATGATCGTGTGATCAATTTCCAGGGTAATAATTCCAAGGGCCAAAACAGCAATGTGGAAAGCAGTCGCAATCAAAAAACCGTTAACCAAGAGTATTATGAATAACGAAACATGAATTATGGACGGATTAAGCGCCGCACCGACGTAAACCATGGCAAAAATAATTGGAGGAATGGTTACAAGGTCAATAATGTCGGCTCCACCCATCAAACTTCGAAACAACGCATTAGTGGGTCGAGCCAGAGTTAAGTCAAAACTTCCAGAAATAATTTGAGGGCGAAACCGGTAGACTTCACGGAACAAAAATTGAGCAATAATATCAATTAAGTTGAATGTTAAAAAGAAAAAAATGATTTGATTAACTGTATAACCGGCCAGGCTTTGTGAACCTTTGAGTAAGAAGATGAGAAAAACAGCAAATAACCCAAAGCGAATCAGTTTACCGATCAAGAAAATCAGAAAAACCATCTTCTGGGAGGCAACCATTAAAAACGAGTTTTTGCTCATAATGCCCCAGACTCTTAAGTAGTACATAAACTTTTTCATCTGCCCTCAGCTCTGTAAACTCTCAAACCTTTGTGCCACAACCAGTTGGTAGTAAACCTCAAAAAAACAATCCATGCGGCCATTATTCCCAAACCTTTAACTATCTCTATTGCCCCCAATTTACCCAAATAAACCTGAATCGGAAAGAAAACGAGATAGGGGAAGGGAGTCAAATAAAGACCTTTTTGAATCGCGATGGGTAAAATATCCAAGGGGAAAGTCGCACCGGACAAAAACTCAGTGAAAACCCAGACAAACAAAAACTGTGCTCCCCAGGCCGCCTCTGGGTACCAAAAAGGCACCAAGCCGGTTATAAACAAAAGATGAAAAAAAATCAGGATGGCCAGTGCCACAGCAACCAGAAAAGCAAAAACGTAAATTGGGCTAACTTGCAAAAAAAGCGGGGGCCGCAGAATAAAATAAAGAATGCCAACTTCAACGGTCGCAAAAGCAAAATTTAAAGCCTTGCTGGATAAGTCTCTGGTTAACCAATACTTAAAATAACCAATTGGTTTCAACAAGTAGTTGGTTAGTCTGCCATCAGCAATCTCTCCCGCCACATCTACGGCCCAGGCGGACAACACAAACGCCTTAACCACTATGATCCCAAAGACATAGGTTAATATCTGGGCCCGGTTATAGCCAAAAAGCTCCCGCCCCGGGTCAGCGAAAATGCTGTCCCACAGAAAAAACACGATAAAAATCTGGAAGACGTTTCTGACTCGCCACATGATGAAGTTTGCTTTGTAGACAAACTCTTGGACAAAGGAGATTTTAAAAACCGACCAGTATTTTTTCATTTAGACAGTCTTTTTAAGTTTTGTCTTTTTAATCACACCGGTTTTAAATACATCCCTAATAATTGACTCGATGGATTCCTCCTCAATGGTCAGATCGGAAACCGGAAAGTTTTGCAAGATTTCTGAAGCGGCAACGGCGGCCGTTGCCCGTGGAACAACCAATTCCACCTGGGGCAATCTCAAACTTTTAATTTTCCCAATATTCTCCAGACTTGCAATGTTTACGTTTTTGGAAAAAGTAACTTTGATGATTTTATCCGTTGCATGCTGGCTGACAATGTCGGCAAGCTCTCCATCAAAAAGAATCTTTCCCTGGTCAATGATGATTATTCGCTTGGCAATCCCGACTAAGTCCTCCATGTTGTGGCTGGTCAATAAAATTGTGGCTTGGTGGCGACGGTTATAGTCCACAATAAAATCTCTAACTTTTTGTTGGGCAACTAAATCAAGGCCGATGGTTGGCTCATCAAGAAAAACCATTTTAGGTTTATGTAGAAGCGCGGCAATTAATTCCATGCGCATCCGTTGGCCAAGCGATAGTCTGCGAACCGGAACCTCCAGAAATTTTTCTACCTCCAAAAGTTTTACAAGTTCACCTAACGATTGGTTGTACTTTGAATCTTTAATCTCATAGATAGCCTTGTTTAAGTTAAAGCTTTCAATTGCGGGTAGGTCCCACCAAAGCTGGTTTTTCTGGCCCATGACCAGGGAAATCTGCTTTAGGTATGCAGGCTTTCTGTCCCAGGGAGTAAACCCCAGGACTTGAACAAAACCGCTCTGGGGGTAAAGAATGCCGGAGAGAATTTTTAGTGTCGTGGTTTTGCCGGCGCCGTTTGGACCAATAAAACCAACTAGCTCACCTTCATCAACTGAGAGAGAAATTTCTCTTAAAGCTCTGATCGTTTTTTTAGTTGGGGAAACAAAACTCTTGATTGATCCTACTAATCCCGGCTTCTTTTCAACAACCTCAAAGTTTTTAATTAAGTGGCTAATTACAACTGCTTTCTCCACAACTACAAGTATACCAAGTTTAGCGGCTTACCTGCCTTTTTAGCCTTTTGCCTGGAGTGAAACGCGGGGAGCGGTGGGATTTGATGGTTACAAACTTCTCAGTGTTGGGGATCTTGACGGTTTTACCCTTCATTCTGATTACTCTAAAAGTTCCAAAACCTGACAAAACTACTTTTTCACCTTTGGAGAGAGTTCTACCAATCTCGTCGAGAAAAACGTCAACTGCTTCTGACGCGGCCCTTTTGGTTAAATGAGCTTTCCTAGCAACTGTCTCAATCAATTGTCTTCTTGTCATTCTGGAAGAAGAATAATCTAATCTTTAGTTTTTGTCAAGTTAATGGGCTGAAGTCGTTCCCGTCGCTCGAACTTCACGAATGACCGTGACTTTTATTTGCCCTGCATACTCGGCTTCTTTTTCCAACCGCTTGGCAATATCGTGGGCCAGAACAGTCATCTTATCATCGTCTATTTCCTTGGGATCGACAATTACTCTAACGTCTCTGCCCGCCTGGAATGCATAAACTTCATTTACCCCGGGAAATTCGTTGGCAATGTGCTCAATTTTGTCCATCCTTTTGACATATTCCTCATGCGGTTCATACCGGGCCCCGGGCCGGCTACCGCTTATGGCATCAGCAATCCAAACGATTACTGACTCCAGAAAACTAAATGGCTGGTCCTCATGATGTTCAGCAACCGCGGCGACGACTTTTTTGGGGAAGCCGAAGCGTTTGACTGTTGCGACTCCTACTTCAACGTGCGTCCCTTCCTCGTCGGAAACGACTTTACCAATGTCATGCAAAAGACACCCCAGTCTGACAGCTTCGACATCAGCGTCAACCTCTTGAGCGATGGCAACCCCAATTTTAGTTTCCTCAATGGTGTGAATGCCAAGATTTTGACCGTAGGAGGTTCGGAATTTATAGCGACCAATTAGTTTGATAAGGTCCGCCGGCAGATTGTAGACTCCGCATTCTTCAGTAATTTTTGTTCCCTCTTCCAGCAGAATATCGTCCATCTGAGTCTTTGTAGTTGCTACCACTTCCTCAATTCTCGAAGGCTGAATTCTGGTATCTTTAATCAGAATCTCGAGAGCGCGGCGAGCAATTTCTCTTCTAATTGAGTCGAAGGATGAAAGTCTGATGTCGCCGGTTTCGTCAATTTCCATCTCGACACCGGTTGCTTTTTCAAAGGCTCTGATATTTCTTCCTTCTTTACCGATAATTCTTCCCTTAACCTCGTCGCTGCCAACGGCAACGGTGCTGACGGTGTATTCCGCAGCATAAGTTGTCGCTCCATGCTTCATGGCGTCAACCAATATCTCACGGGCTTTGTCTTTGGCCTCAATTTTTATTCTTTCCTCGGCTCTTTTGATTTTCTTGGCCATCTCAGCCGTGATGTCTTTTTGAACCTCGTCAAGCAGCGCCTTTCTAGCCTCATCGGCTGTCATTGAAGCTATATTCTCTAACTTTTTGATGTATTCGTCCTTCTTAATCATCAAGGCTTGATTTTACCTTTTTAATGGTTCCCCAGTCAAACCCTTTACGGGCAAGGTATGTTGCGTTAGTTTCCCAATCGCGGTTTTTCCTTCTTGCTAAAAGCCGTTTGGCCATTTCCACCTCATCACTATCGGTTTTTTTCAACACTTCGCTGATTATTTCTCTGTTTACCCCTTTAATTCTTAATTCATAATTCAGCATTCTTTTCGACCTGGGGCGAAAATTAACTCTTTGTTCGACCCACCACTGGGCAAATTTTTTATCAGCCACTAAATCCAGGCGCTTCAGTCTACTAAAGAGCTTGGTATGGATGCTAACGGACACTTTTTTTCGACGAAGCCAGTCTTTTAACTCTTTGGTGCTTCTTGGCCTAAGGGTTGCAAAGTTCAAAAGATTATTTAAAACTTTGGTAAACTCAGCCTTGTCAATAATTTGGGTCAGCTGGTCTTCAGTCAATTCCTGCTCAACTTTTAATCCCAAACCAATAAAGTTTTCCAAATCAATGCCGAAGCCAAATTTCCCATCCAAATAAATGTTTACGCGTTTGCCGTTTCTCTGGGGTTTAATTGAAGTAATTACCGACACAACTTATAATGTCAGAATCTCGAATTTGGTTTTTTCAGGATTAAACGCAGGCATATTCTCACGAGCGTCTAATATCTCCATGCCCAAAACTTTATTCTTTCGGTCTTCATCCACCATAATTGAGTCCGACACCTTTCTGGTATGATCATAACTACCAGGTGCCATTTTGATGTAAATCGCGTCAATTTTTGAATCATACTTAATTTTCATTTCTACCCTCCTTTAGGTAATAAGCTGTAATTACCACCAACTTAGTTTCTTCGGTGATTGTAACTACCTCCAAAATTCTATCACCAAACATCTTTCGTCGCAACTGGCGGCCTCGAAAACTTGGGACAATTTCATCTGGATTCTGAACAACTTCAACGACAATACCACGAGGAAATTTTCTTTCTTTAATAGTTTCCCGGGCGTGGTCGGAGTAAACAATAGCCGTGCGGGGCATTAATTAATCTTACTCTTTTTCTTCTCCCAGTTCTTTGGGAAGCTTTTTGGTGGCTGCGACTTTTTTGATTTCTTCTTCAATTTCTTTGGCAAATCTAGCATTGCCTCGAATGTAGTCTTTGGCTGCCTCACGACCTTGAGCAAAAATCTTGTCTTTGTAGTAAAAAAAGGCACCCTTTTTTTCGATAATCCCTAAGTCCACCGCCACATCCAAAAGCCCACCGGACTTGCTGATACCCTCATCAACCATAATGTCAAATTCAGCCACCCGAAGCGGCGGAGCAACTTTATTTTTAACAATGCGCGCGCGGTGTCTGGAACCAATGACCGTGTCGCCATCTTTCAAAACTTCAATTCTCCTCACGTCCACTCTTACTGAAGAATAAAATTTGAGCGCCAAACCACCGGGGGTCACCTCGGGGTTACCAAACATGACACCGATTTTTTGCCGCAGTTGGTTGGTGAAAATGAGAGTGGTTTTAGATTTTGAAATTGCACCTGTTAACTTTCGTAAAGCCTGACTCATGAGCCGGGCTTGCAGACCCATCACCGCGTCCCCCATCTCACCCTCTAACTCGGCTCTGGGGACAAGGGCGGCCACCGAATCAACCACAATTACGTCCAGCGCTCCGGAGCGAATTAGCGTCTCAGTAATTTCCAAAGCTTGCTCACCGGTATCGGGCTGGGAAAGAAGCAGATCGTCAAGGTTAACGCCAATCGTTTCCGCCCTTTCCGGATCCAGCGCGTGCTCAGCGTCAATAAAAGCCGCTTGGCCGCCGACCGCTTGGGCCTCAGCCACGACATGCAGCGCCAGAGTCGTTTTACCGGAGGCTTCCGGACCGTAAATTTCGACTATGCGCCCCCGGGGGAATCCCCCCACTCCCAGAGCTAAATCAAGAGCGATTGATCCGGTCGGAACAACGTCAATTTTTCTGTCACCGGAACTTTCGCCAAGCCGCATGATTGAACCTTTGCCGTATTGCTTTTCAATCTGGTCCATGGCCAACTTGATGGCGGCCAGTTTCTGGTTGGAGTCAGTCTTTTTTGTGGCGTCCTTTACTTCCTTTTTCTTCCGTGCCATGTCCCAACCTTTATACTACCACCTGTAGTAAAATACAAGAGGAAGATGGACACGGTTCAATCACTCAAACAAGGCAAAATCGGCGTTTTGCCCACCGATACGCTATATGGCATCCACGCCCGGGCATTGGACCGGGTTGCGGTTGAGAAAGTTTATACTATTCGTCGTCGTCAGCCGAACAAACTATTTATTATTTTGATCGCTTCAATAGATGATCTCAAAAAATTCAAAATTGAAATGGATGATCACACTCAAGGATTTCTAGAAAAACACTGGCCCGCCAGTCTCTCAGTTGTTTTACCTTGCCCCCATGATGAATTCAAATATCTTCACCGCACCACAAAAACCTTGGCTTTTCGCATACCTAAAAAGACCAATCTCCTTGCAATTTTGAAACAGACCGGTCCGTTAATTTCCACCACGGTTAATCCAGAAGGGCAGGACCCGGCCAAAACTATTAGCCAAGCCAAGGTCTACTTTGGCAATCAGCTCGATTTCTATGTTGACGAAGGGTACTTAGATAATCCCCCCTCGACTCTAATTAAATTTGAAAGCGGCCGACCAGCTGTCCTGCGTCAAGGCACCGTCAAAATCTAATCACAAACAAATCTGTGCTAAAATTGCCTCAATGAGAAAAAGATACCACCGTAAGTTAATCCGAGATAAAATCCCTGAATTCATTGAGGCTGCTGGAGACAAGTTTGAAACTAGAATCTTGAAAAATGACGAGTTCAGAAAAGAACTTATGAAGAAACTCGTCGAGGAAGCAAAAGAGGTCGCCAAAGCACCAAGTGAATCTCTTTTAGATGAACTGGCAGATGTCTTGGAAATGATTAAATCCATTTCTTCTCACTTCGGGGTTGATTTCAAAAAAGTGGAAAAACACCAGACAGAAAAAAGAAAAAAGCGGGGCGGGTTTCAAAAAAAACTCTTCCTCGTCTGGTCAACTGAAAAGTAAAAGCATGAAAATTTTAGTCACCCCCAAAGTTAATCCTGATCTAGATGGAACCTCGTGCGCTTTGGCCTATGCCGACTTGCTGCGGAAAACCGGAAAAGATGCCGAAGGGGTAATTTTCGGCAATCCCCAGTCTGAAGTCCAATACTTTATCCAAAAGCATTCCATAGAAATCCCGATAAGACCAGATGGCTTTACTAGCAACTGGAGTGAATTCATTTTAGTTGATGCTTCATCAATGAAAGGCATGCCAAAAGCCGTCAGACCAGAAAAGGTAATTGAAATTATCGACCACAGAGCAGGCGAACCGGAAAAAGAATTCCCCAATGCAAAAATCCAAAATGAATTAATCGGTGCTGCAGCAACGCTGGTAGTTGAGAGATTTATAAAAGCCAATCTTAATCCCAATCCTGAATACGCAAAACTTTTGTACGGCGCCATCTATCACAATACGTTAAATTTTATTGCTACCAACACCAGTTACCGAGACAGAAAAGCAGCCCAGTTCCTGGAGAAGGAGTATGGGCTAAACGAAAATCTCGCCAGACAAATGTTTGACTTTGCCACCCAAACCATCGAAAGAAATCCAAGACAAGCGTTGGAAGATGATGCCAAAGAATTTGGTGAGGGGTATTTGATCGGGGCATATCAACTTATTGTCTGGGGGTCGGAAGTTTTCCAACAAAAAGAGTTAATTGAACAAACAATAAAGGAGCTCTTCAAAAAATTCAAAGTAAACTGGGCCTTGTTAAATGTTGTCGATTTGGAATCAAAGAAAACTACAATCTACTGCTCAGACAAAGTTGGGCAGGATGCACTCAACAAAACCCTGGGTTGTCAGTTCGAAGACAACTGGTGTCAACTCGAAAAAGCTTGGCTCAGAAAACAAATCATGCCACTTTTAACTAAAGCTTTGGGCTAAAATCTGCTAAAATTGTCTCAGTGAAAATCACTCAAATCTATCAAAAATATCAAATCATGGCGAATTTGCAGTGTTGTCTTGATCTTGACTTTTAATGAATTTCGTGATTAAATACAATTACTAACTTGCTTGGATGGGTGCTTGCACCGGTTCGAGCAAGTTTTTTTATTTGCCGATGAATTTTCTCTTGGCTTCAGTCCAATTTAGATGTTTCAAACTGATAATTCTCCTCTGCAACACCTCATAAAAACGATTATCTCTCCCGCTTTCGTACGCTAGGACCGCACCCGCCACCATATCAGCAACATTCACCCGCTTGTCATTTTGGCTGTCGACGTGCCAGATTGAAAATTTATTCTCGAGATGTTTTACTAATTTCTGGTTAAACCTTGTTATATCGGTTTCTTTGGAGAAGTGGCGGTCGAAAATTACCTCTTTGATCTCTCCGTAAAAAGCGATAACATCTACCAAAAGTAACCAGCACAAAACAGCGAAGTTTTCCGGTGTGTCAGGAATTTTCCTCCCCATTTTCTCAACCACCAAAACAAATATTTCTGGCTTTTCTTTAACAAACTTCTCGAAAAACAATTTTTTCGTTCTATCACCAGCAGTATAATATTTAATTTCTCCCTTGGCTTTCTTAAAGTCACCAGTTTTCCTTGATTGAGTAATCACACGCTCCATTTTGTTCGGAGACAAAGTTCCCACAGCCGCAACAACAATTATTTTGTCTTTAGGGTCAGGAAGTGTACCCGACTCGTCAACAAACACTACTACTTTACCCATAATTTAATTAAACACTATTCCTCCTAAATCTGCTAAAATTGCCTCAGTGAAAATCACTCAAATCTACCGAAAATATCAAATCATGGCGAATTTGCAGGAGCATCAGCTGCGGGTAGCGGCTGTTGCTTCAATTTTCAAAAAAAATTGAAAAACAGATTTTTGCCCATTGTCGAATCAGACCAGAGAAGATTACAAACCAAAACGTGAATCCGTTAGTGGAAAAATTAAAAGATTTTGAGATCTAATATCCTATAGTCGGGGATCTGAGAATCGAACTCAGACCGGACGGCCCCCAGCCGCCCATTCTACCATTAAACTAATCCCCGCTTGCTTGTATTTTACCACCCCTCATGCTTTAATTGAAGCTGAAAATGAAAAATCTGATCAAGAAGGTAGAAAAGTTGGCCTTGGAAGAAATTAAGAAATACCATTCCCCCAACCTAACTCAGTTTGAGATATCTAACCATTTTGGGCAGGTTCTGGCCAAAAAATACAAAGTTGATAAAGACATCGTTTTTCTGGGAACGTGCCTTATGGATCTCAAAATCGGGCAGGCTATTAAAGAAAATCGACTTCAAGATCATATCCGAATGAGTGCAGAAGCGGCTCAAAAATTTTTAACAAGAGAAAAGGTCGAGCAAAAAATAATCAATACCATTATCCACTGTGTCGAAGCACACCACGGAACGATCAAATATCAATCAAAAGAAGCTGAAGTTGTTGCCAACGCCGATTGTTACCGATTTTTGACTTTCCGCGGCGTAATCGCTTTTATCACGATGGTTGGTAAAAGAGAAATTAACTTAGATGAAATTATTGATTTTGTTGACCAGAAAGCCGAGGAAAAATGGCATATTGTTAGCTTACCAGGTGTTAAAAAAGAGCTTGGACCAAATTACAAAGCAATCAAAAAATTTGTCAAAGGGGCGGGCGTGGTAAAATAAATTTGTGAACACTAAACAAGCTACGGCGCTGTATACAAAAAATTTCATTTTCGGTGTTGAGGATTCGTTAGTAAGTACGGTGGGGTTGCTCTCGGGTGTGGCCGCGGCCGGCATGGCTAAACACACCATCTTCTTAACCGGCGTTATTCTCATTTTTGTCGAGGCTTTCTCAATGGGTGTGGGCAGCTTTTTAGCCGAGCAGTCGGTCGAAGAATATGAGGAAAGTGACAAAGTGGCCCCAACCAAATCCATCATCTCCGGCTTGATTATGTTTGCCTCTTATTTCGCCTCGGGCTTTATTCCCCTTTTCCCCTACGTAGTTTTTGAAGTTTCAACCGCTTTTTGGACAGCAATTACTCTCACTCTTACAGCACTTTTTCTTCTGGGAATTATTAGTGCCAGCCGATTCCACCACAAAGATTTATTTCGCCACGGAATAAGAATGCTTCTAGTCGGTGGTCTGGCCATCGTGGCCGGGGTCGCCGTTGGTAAGATTATCGCGTAACCGAAATTGACTCAGAAAGCTCAGCGCTCGGTGCGGCCACCGTTACCCTGCCACTGGCGTCTTGAACGACTGTGTAACCCGTATCGTAAGCTACCGTACAGTCAGCGATCGGATCGGTTTCCAAACCCGGGTCAGTAGGCAAGAGCGCAATATAAGTCGGTGAAATGTCAGCACAAATATCTACCCCCGTGTCGCTAATACTAGCTGCCGGATCCGGATCGACCGGAATGCCCGCGGGGAGCGTTCCCCTGTTGTCAGCCGCGAATTGATGAATCGCGTTCAAAAGGGCATTGACGTCATTTCTTCTGGCCGTATTGTTGGCCTGAGAAAACTGGCGAGCAGGATTCAAGGCTACCAAAACTATCGCCAAAAGAATTCCCAAGATTCCAATAACTACTAATAGTTCAACTAGTGTAAAACCTTTAATTCTTTTCAGATTTCTCACCCCCCACGGGCCAGAGGCCCTCTGGGCCAGTGGCCTCTTCAGTATACTCACAAGCGGGCCTAGCGTGTCAAGAGAAAAATAATGAAGACAATAATCAAAAAGCCAAAAACTGAGGACAAAATGATCATTCTCTTGTTTTTGGTAAAAAATGACTCCTCAGCCTGCACTTCAACTTCTGGCTCTATCACCACCTCTCCCAAAAAACCTCTTACACCGCTCTTTCCTATGTTCTCCATAATTGCTTTTGCCACCTCGGTAGTTAACCCCTTTGCCCCGAGGTTGCCCAGAATATAGTCAGGGAAAACGTCGAGACAACGAAACTCTCTAGTTTCGAAAGCTTGGATTATGGTTTCGTAAAGGTCTTTATTTACGCATATCAATCGTTGACCGGTGGTTGTCGCAAAGACTTTTGATTCAACGTGTTCAAAAGGAACGGCAGTTTTAAAATTCCCCACAACCGTCCTTTTCTCATCTTCCGAAAGCTTGGGGTCCAAATCAGCCGAAAAACACATCTCCTCAGAAAAAACAATTGTAAACAGTGACGGGTTTATCTTCTGCTGATTAATGAAAGCGTCAATCTGTCTTCGGAAAGTATCTTTATTAGTAACTTCCAAGTCTCGCAAAGTCGACTGCTCAAATTTGAGTGTCGCCACGACTCCTCCAGAAAAAAACTGTATCTGGCTCCTATTCACAAAAATAATAAAAAGAGGGCCTCTGGCCATATTAGTAAATCTCCTTCCAAGAGTTAACCGTAAAAATATTATCAACCAATTGAGTGGTAACCTCAACCCTCCGCACGAATTTCCCGGCCGTGGCCGTGGCTGTGATAGTTTTTTGAGTATCCCCTACAATATCAATTGTTACGTCTCCATCTTCAAAGCTTATGCTCATTGCGCTGTAGTTGGGGACTCGAAGCAGGTTAAGAAGTGTATCCTCCATCGCCGACTCTGCCAGGTTTTTAGCCCTTTCCCCCTCCTGGGCTTTGGTGACTAAACTTGAATTCACTGCAATGATAACGATCGCAGCCGAGGTATAAACAATAGAGATCATTACAAAAACCAGCAAAAAGACTAATGCTTGACCACTTCTTAATTTTTTCATCATCGCAATCCGACTGTCGTCTGATAATCTCTAACTTCGGGTTGACCGTTAACTAGGGTTGCGCTTTCAAGAGTGAAATTAATTCTCACCGTTTCTCCCCCGTCAGAATTTCCGATTTTGCGAAAATTGACCGCCGTTACTTTCGTTTCACTACTATTGAGCTTGCCAGACCCGACCGTGTCGGTCAGTACCAGATTGCTTTGGGAATCCAAGCTATAAATTAGTGTTTCCCCGTCCGTGGTTAATTGCAGGCTGCTACCGAATGCTCCGAGGCCCGCGGGCAAATCGATGGTACCGGCATTAGTAATGTCGTAGTTGAGTCGAGACAAAATAAACCTGCCGTCGGCAACCACGGCCGAGTTGGCCTGACTTTCAAGCTTGACGTCCAGAGAGGAGATAAAAATGTTGGTCAGGACCACCATGAACATGGAAAAAAGTCCCATATAAAGGAGTAGTTCAATTAGTGTAAAGCCTTTTTTCATGGGGAATAATTGACCGTTACATCGTACAAAATCGGTGAGCTGGCTGGATCGGTCGAATTAAAATAGGCCTTGTAGGCAAAACACTCTCCGGGGTTCTCATAGCCAACGTCGTCATTGTCATAAGGGATGGGGCCACCCGTTTCAAAAAAAGTATCGGCAGTACCATCCGGGCCAACAAAGCTAAAGGCTACCCCTAAACAGTTGCCTCCAACGCTGTCGGCCGTGCCAACCTGAAAAGTGATATTGGTTTGGTTTGGCTCCAAAACCGTAGCGACAAATCTGTTAAATGCCACACTTGCCCCCGGGGCAAACGCTGCCGATTCAAAACTGCCGGAGGTTCCGGCCTGGCCACCCGGCCCGCCCTCGATAATTTTAAATTCACTATCGGCATCTTTGGTGACAATGTAGGAATAGGCGTCACCATCGCCCTCAACCACAGACGAAATATCATTGACACCCGAATCAATGCTTATTCCCCCGCATTTTTCCAGTTGAGCTTCATCGGTGATATCCACCACCTGATATTCCTCACCGTTCTGGCCAACAACAATCACCCGGTTGCCTGGAACGACCGTTACTCCCTTGGGGTCCATGCCATCGGTATTGTAGGAGGAAACAACTGATCGCAAGCCACTCTTGTCGGAAATGTCAATCACAAAAAGCTCATCCTGACCGGCCGAGCCGACCGTAACCAAATAGGCCCGCGTCTGGCTCTCGTTGACAACCACATCGACCCCCGAGCCGCCTGCTGATTGGGCAAAGCCGGTTATTTTAAGGTCACTGGGGTCTGCGGCATCAACAATTTGCAGCTGGGTAGAACTCTCAGTCGCCACATAGACGTTGGTTCCAACTACATAAAGACCCTTACCCTTACCAGCTAACACCACACCATTCGTATCCAGAGCTTGTCGCGGGCCATCTTTACCCGATAGATCAAAAGTGTAGAGGGTATCGTTACTAACCACATATCCAACATTACCTAGGACAAACACGCTTTCAGCATCCGCCGGGCCTGGAGTGTCAAATGAACCAACCGCCTGGTAATTGGATAGGTTAATAATCACTACTTCTTGATTATTGGTATCCGTCGCCAAGTAACCGTGAGTCGCTTCACCAAAAACGTCATTTGTTTTATAGCCGTCCACGGTTCCCAAAATCTTGGCGTCAGGTGGGTAGTCGTTGGTAATTTCAATGTTGGCAAAGCTAACCCCCGAGGCGTTGGCTCCCGTTCCGGCAAAAGCTCCTCCTTCAATTGCCCAGACAGCCATGGCCTCACCTTGACGTGGTAGCTCCAGTGGATCAATTGTTAACTCCGGTTCGCACCAGTCAGCCCGGCCCCCGGCCGAAAGCTGCACTTCCCCGCCTGAAATGTTTGTGGCTACAACGCCGTTTTTGGTCCCTGCGTCAAAATCAGAGACTGTTGTTTCTGTATATATCAGATTGTCCAAGCGGGTGAGGTAAATAGTCAAAGTGACGTTCGAAGACAAAATCGAATTCCAGGAAACTTCAATCTCGACCCTTTTTATGGAAGGGTCAACCTGCCCATCCCTCAAGTAGTCGCTGATAGTAAGTTGTCTGGTGAAATCCTCAATCACTTCACCTCCGGCAACCAGAACCCAACTTGTTCCCAAGACCTCCGGATGATAGATACCATTTACTGCAATATTGTCCCAGTCTCTCTGCCGCACACTTCTGACAGCCTCAGCCGCCTCCCGAGCCAAGCCCACCGCTTTTAGGCGCTGGTTTTGTTGGACTTTCCCTTCGCGTGAAGCCACAAAGCCCGTCAAAATCGCCGGCAACATCAAGGCCGCCACGCCCATAGCCACCAAAATTTCAATCAATGCCTGACCTTTTGTTCTATTCCACATTAATACTCCCGAAACGATTCAATCTAATAGTTTTTGAAAGTCCGCTTGCAGAGTCCGAAATGCTCACAAAATCAGCCCCTGCGGTAAAACCAACGACTTCCCCAGTTATCTTTTCAAAAACAAGAGTTGATCCTGGAAAACCAACACTGGAGATTGAAACAGACGGGTCGAGCATCACCTCAAAGCCATCAAAAAAAGTGTATTTATTTGCTTCAAAATAGATCCCAAAATCGCCTTGCTGATCACCGTCTTGGGTATCGCCGGCCATGGCCCTGGTTTGTTGTTGCTTAATGTCAATTAAAAGCTTGCTGACCGTTGTGTCTAAATAGGATCTTCTTTGCACTCCCACCAGGTTGACGGCGGCAATGCCAAAAAGAGCCAGAACAATGCCAATTACCACAATCAGCTCTGGAAGTGTAAACCCAGCCTTTCTCATCGCCCTCCGATCTGACTGATGAGCCCATAAATCGGGGCAATAATTGACATCATCATTCCCCCCACCACCACCCCGACCCCAACCAACATTACCGGCTCGATCAAAGCCGTTACCGTTTTAAGCGAGTTGGCCACCTCGTAGTCAAAGTGTTCTTGAATTTCCTGCATCGACTCATCCAGCGTTCCTGTTTGCTCCCCGGCTTCAATGAGCTTAATCATAATTGTCGGAATTTTGGTTTTCGAAGCGGCAAATCCAGCTGACAGGGGCTTGCCAGCAAGAACCATTTCCTTTGATTTAGCAATTACGTCAGCCGTGTCCTTTCTGATCACCACGTCGGTCACCAAATCCAAAGCCGCGGTAATTGGAATGCCTGAGGTTAAAAGCAAATGCAGGCTTCTGGCAAAACGAGTTAAATCAATTTGTTGGACCAATTTGGAAATTATCGGTAGGGAATAGACCATCCCCAGGATGAGATTTCTCTTGGTCCTAAAAAGCACTACCAAGCCAATAACTAAAGTGGTAAGGGCCGCCAAGATAATAATTCCATTGTTGATTAATTGGTCAGAAAGGAAAATGAGGATTCTAGTTGGCAGGGGCAAGTCGATTTTTAGGCTTTTAAAGACAACCGCAACTTTCGGGACGACCAGAAAAAGAACCATAATTAAAACCGCGCCGAAAACCGCCAGAATAAAAATCGGATAAATCAGGGCGGCACGAATTTTGTCAGCAAACTCGGCCTCCCGCCTGATGTTGTCTCTTAAATCTTTCAGGGTCACATCCAGAGTACCGGCTTCCTCTGAGGCCCGAATAACGTTAACCGTGACTTTGTCAAAGACTCGTGGGAACTTGGCAAAAGTAGAATAGACCCGTTTGCCTTGGGCAAGATCGTCACTCAGGGTATCCAATACTTTTTTTTGATTACCCCTGGCATCTTCAGCCAGGGAATGAACAACTTCAAAAATAGGAATGCCCGCGGCAAGCATCGTCGAAAGGCTACCGATTAAGCTTATTTTTTCACTTGTCTTTAGGGTTAGTGCCATTTATTCAAACTCAACCCGCGTGGCTCTTAATATCTCCTCAATCGTCGTTGACCCTTTTATTACTTTTCCCAGTCCGTCGTCGAGCATCATCACCATTCCCTCGCCTCTAGCAGCCTGTTCAATAATTTCAGAGTCTGTTCTCTCGACAATTAATTTCCTTATCTCTTTAGTTATCTCCAAAACTTCAAAAATACCGATTCTTCCGGAGTAGCCCGTCCCATTGCAAAGCTTGCAACCCTGGCCGACAAAAACATCCGTCCCGCTTTTTGTCCCCAAGTGTTTGTTCACAATTTCCACGGGAATATTTTTTTTAAGCTCCGCTGCTGTAACTTTCGTACCGGCCTTACAAAACTGACAAATTTTCCTGACCAGTCTTTGGGCCACAATGACATTGACCGTGGAGGCCACCAGATATGGTTCAACGTGCATGTCAATTAGGCGGGGGATGGCGGTGGCCGCATCGTTGGTATGCAATGTTGACAAAACCAAGTGCCCAGTTAGCCCGGCGTTAACGGCAATCCCGGCGGTTTCATTGTCACGGATTTCCCCAACAAAAATGATGTTTGGATCTTGGCGAAGGATGGAACGCAATCCATTGGCAAAAGTTAAATCGGTTTTGGCATTGACCTGGACCTGGTTAGCCCCACCAATACGGTACTCAATCGGATCTTCGATGGTAGTAATATTTTTATCTCTCACATTCAAAACTTTCAAAATGGCATAAATAGTTGTTGTTTTACCTGATCCGGTCGGCCCGCAGGAAAGAATCATCCCATGGCTTTTATTCATGGCATCAGTTACTTTTGCCAGGTCAGCCTCATTCATCCCTAAATCACGCAGGGTGTATTCACGAGACCGGCTGGACAAAAGCCGCAAAACAGCTTTTTCACCAAAAGTAACCGGAATAATAGAAACCCTGATATCCAAATCCTCCTCAGAAAGCTCCATGCGCATTTTTCCGTCCTGGGCGCTCAAGTGCTCATCGGTCCGCAAGTTGGAAAGAACTTTTATTCTGGTAATAACTCTGTCGTGCAAAACTTTCTGCAAGCGGATCATGTCCCGTAAAACGCCGTCAATTCGGAAACGAATCAAAACGGTTTCTTTCTCGGGCTCAACGTGGATGTCCGAGGCTTTGTCTTGGTAAGCCGCGTAAATAAGCTCATCAACAATTTTTGCAACTGGAGCATCGGGGATAATGCCAGGTACCTTCTGGGCAGTTGCGGCCAGAAGCTCGGTAATGGTTTTGTCAATGGGCTTGCGGTAGATTTGCAAAGTCCGGTCAATGTCGTCGCTTGTCGCAAAGTAGGGGATGGCGCGCTCCCCAGTTTTTCTGGCCACCATGGAAAGCAGTGTCGTGTCTTTGGGGTTGTTCATTGCCACTTTGACACCCTCGCGGTCACGGGCAAAAACAATAGCTTTTTTGGCTCTAGCAGTTTTTAGGGGAATAACACCCGCTACGTCAGCAGGAATTGTCAGCTTTGAAAGACTAACCAAAGGTACTCCAAAATCATCAGCCTCGAGGCTTGCCAGGGTTTCGTTGGTTAGAATCCCTTTTTCAATCAAAGCTGAGGAAAGACTAATCTTGGCAGCCTTAGCAAATTCGGTCACACTGGCAAGAGTTTTGCTGTCGGTCAAATGCCGTTTTACAACAAGACCACTCACCCGATCGTCAGGCAGGCTCATATATTCATATTAACACGATGTGTTAAAATTTACTGCGTGTCAAAATCCAAACGGTTGCCTTACAAAATTTTCAAAGAAATTTACAGCAAAGTACCCCGACTTTGTGTCGATTTGATTATTAAAACAAAGCAGGGAATCATCATGTCCAAGCGGAATATTTCCCCGGAAAAAGGAAAGTGGCATTTCCCGGGTGGAACTGTTTTGTTCGGAGAAAAACTCAGGCAGACAATAAAAAGGGTTGCTGACGAGGAAACAGGTCTAAAACTCAAAGTTTTAAAAATTATCGGCGCAGTTGAGTATCAACCCCCCAGTGTCCACGGTCATGTTATCAGTCTTGCCTTTTGGTGTGAGCCAATCTCCGGGCAACTGCGCGGCAGCCAGCAAGGTAAAGAGATCAAATACTTTAAAAGTATTCCCACCGATACTATCAAGGAACAAGTTGTGTTTTTGGAGAAACACAAAATCCTCTAGCGTCAGACAGTACCATGATTCGAACCATGGTACTAAAAATTACCTCTTTGGAGACTGTTTCTTGCGGCGGGCTTTGCCCCCGGTGCCGATCTTGCGGCGCTCACGAGTCCGTGGATCGCGAGTAAGGAGCCCCTCTGCTTTCAATGGAGCTCTGAACTTTTCATTGGCCAGGTTCAAGGTCCTGGCAATTCCGTGGACGACCGCTCCGAGCTGACCTTTTTTACCGCCACCAAGAGTTCTGACAGTCACGTAGTATTTACCGATAGTCCCCGTAACTTCAAATGGTTTCTTCCACAAAATTTCATTGGCTACCCCGGGAAAATATTCTCCGATTGGTTTGTTGTTTACCAAGTGCTGGCTACCACCTCTAAAAAGGCGGACACGGGCCGTTGCTGTGCGGCGTCTGCCGATTGCATAAACCCAGTTTTTCTTAATTTTTCTGGTCATTCAAATTTTAATCTTGCCATCCTATTTTTCCTCAATTTATTATCAGGTAGCATTCGCTTGACCGCCAGTTTAATAATTTTAGTCGGCTGCTCGGCTTTAAGTTTCGCGTAGGCCACTTCTTTAAAACCACCGGGGTAACCCGAATGCTTGTAATATACTTTTTTCTCTTCTTTTTTACCAGTTACTTTGACACTACCGGCATTTGTAACCACCACGAAGTCTCCCATGTCCAAATGCGGGGCATACTTTACTTTGTGTTTACCCATCAAAAGTTGGGCAATCGTGCTTGCTAGCCTGCCCAAAATCTTGCCTTTGGCATCAATCAGATGCCTCTCACGTTCAATTTCCTTTGCTTTTGGTTGGTATGTTTTCATTTGTTTTCTCCACAAATTCCAATTTCACCATTTTGGCCGCGTCACCGCGTCTTGCGGGCAACCTTACGATTTTCGTAAAACCAGACTTTCTTGTTTTGGTAATAGCTGCATACTTTTCAAAAAGCAGCCTGGTTGTTTTGTCGTCGTTACCAAGCTTAGCCAAGATCATTCTTTTGGCCGCCAAGTCGCCCTTGGCTACCAAACTCAGCAATTTATCCACGTCTCCAGCGATTGCCTTTGCTTTGGCCTTGGTCGTTGTAATCGAACCGTGTTCCACGAGAGCCCTAATCAACAATCTAAATAGGGCACCTCTGGATTTTCTGGATCTTCCCAGTTTTTTTTGCATTAAAACTCTACCCCTTTTTCACCCAGAGCGGCCGCAATTATTTTAATCGATTTTTCACCCAGGTTTCTCACCTTTACCAAGTCTTTCTTGTCTGCTTTGACCAGCTTTTCAACGACCTCGTAGCCGGCGTTAATTAGGGCATTGGCCACTCTCGTTGGCAAACCAATCTCCTCAACTGAAAGCTTGCCGACAGGACCCAGCGTATCTTCCCTTACCAAGCTTTTCACTTTGGCAACCTTTTTCGGTGAAATTACCTGATTAAGGTATGCCATTAGAATCTTGGTGGAATCAAGCAGTGCATCCTTGGGACTAATTGTGCCGTCGGTTTCGATTTCCAGAGTTAACTTGTCATAGTTAGTTAGTCTCCCAACACGGGTTTCTTCAATTTTGTAATTAACCTTTAAAACAGGAGAAAAAACTGCATCAAGCGGAATTACTCCCACCTGGCTCGTGCCTTCTTCGTTGATTGGTCTATACCCCGATCCCGCGGAAACTTCAATCTTAGCATTAAGAGTAGCTCCTTTGGCCAGGTTAGCCAAAACCAACTCGGGATTTGCAATAGTTATGTTAGCCGGAGTTTCCAGATCCCCGGCAGTTACTTCACCCGGACCTTTGGCAGAAAGTGAGATGGTCGCCCCATCGCCTTTGTAAGCAACTCGTACTTTTTTCAAATTCAGGATGAATTCGACAATGTCTTCTTTCATTCCCTTTAATGTGGTGAATCTGTGTTTGACTCCAGAAATCCTAACGCTTGTGGGGGCCGCACCGGGTAGACTTGTCAAGGCCACCCGCCTTAAGGCGGTGCCCAGAGTATTGCCATAGCCAGCCTCAAGCGGGCTTATGACAAAAGTCGCTTTGTTTCCTTTCTTTTCGTTTTGTTTAATTTCAAAAATAGGCTCTATCATAAATCTCACCCCCTACCTTGAATAAAACTCAATTATATCTTGTGCTGAAATAGGCTCGGTAACGTCATCCATGGTCGGTAATCGATTTATTTTTCCCACGATGGCTTTCCGAGCCAGCCAAGCCGGTGGCTTGACGTCATTTGTTTTTGGCGAAACTTTTGCGGCAAGAGTCACTGTCTCACCCACTCTTACCTGATACGAGGGAATGTTTACTTTTTGGCCATTTATGTAAACGTGTCTGTGCGAAACCAGCTGCCTTGCTTGGGTGCGCGTGTTGGTAAAGCCAAGTCGATAAACGACGTTGTCTAGTCTTCTTTCCAAGAGTGACAACAAGGCATTAATGGTATTTTCTTTTGATTTCAAGGCTTCATTAATGTAGCCCCTGAATTGTCTTTCGTATACCCCATACATCCTTTTTACTTTTTGTTTTTCCCTCAACTGCCTACCGTACTGGGAGGGTTTTCTTGTTCCTTTTGGCCCATGAACGCCAGGGGGAATATTGACTCTGGTTAACTTTGACCCCTTACCAAACAAGTCGACCCCTTCTCTTCGTGACAGTTTATCTTTTGCTCCGGTATATCTTCCCACTAGACTCTCCTTTTCTTTTTTGGTCTTGGCCCATCGTGCGGCATTGGCGTCAAGTCGGTAATCATGGAAATCTTAACTCCAGCGGCTTTTATGGCCCTCAAGGACGACTCTCTCCCCGGGCCGGGGCCATTGACATAAACATCGACTTCTTTGATTCCATTTTCCCCTTTTACTTTAGCCATAATCTGATCCACTACCGTCGTGGCTGCAAAGGGAGTTGATTTCCTCGTTCCCTTAAACCCACTTTTTCCGGCAGAGCCCCAGGCCAGGGTATGGCCCGTATCATCAGTAATGGTAACAAGCGTGTTGTTAAAAGTTGCAGAAACGTAAACCCTGCCCTTTTCAATTGCTTTTGCCATACTACTTTGTTTCCTCCTTCTTGGTTTGCTGTTGCATCTTGGTTAATTGTTCCTTCTTAAATGCCCCAACTGTCTTTCTGGCTCCTCTTTTGGTTCTAGCATTGGTTCTGGTTCTCTGGCCACGGCTGGGCAGACCTCTCTGATGCCTCACACCTCTGTAGGTGCCGGTCACTTTCAGTCTTTGGATATTTCCTCTCGTCTCTCGAACCAGATCTCCTTCAATCACATAGTTTTCTAGCTCCCTGCTAAGCGCGGAAAGATCGTCTGTGGTTAGCTCCCCCACGCGCTTTGCTTCACTGATTTTTAAGGTTAAAGTAATTTTTCCAGCCAATGACCAGCCTATCCCCTTAATCCTGGTTAGGGCATAAATTACTCGCCAACCGTCATTTAGTTCTACACCTGCAATTCTTGCCATAAAAAATTTTATCCCTGACGCTGTTTGTGCTTGGGATTCCTACAAATTACGTAAAGTTTACCTTTGCGTTTCACTATTTTGCAGTCTTTGCAAATTTCTTTAACTGATGCGCGTACTTTCATTTAGTTTCTGTGAACTCTGATGACTCTGCCTTTATTTTCCCCATAGGGCGTCAGTTCTACTTTCACTCTGACTCCTGGCATGACGCGGGCAGAGCTTCTCCTGACTCTCCCCGTCAAGGTCGTGAGGACCTCCCGGCCATCGTCAAGGCGAACCTTAAACATTGTGTTGGGCAAAGACTCGATTACTTCACCGTCAACTAATAGATTAGTATCTTCATGCATCGGTCAAAATAAGAGGACCGTTGGCAACTATCGCCACGGTCTCTTCAAAAAGCCCTGCTATTTTACCATCTTTCGTGCCTATTGTCCAACCGTCCTCAAAAGTCACGACTTTATCGCCTCCAGCCGCATACATGACCTCAATTGCCAAAACCATGCCCTCCACCAGTTTAACCTTCTCAACTTCATTGTCTCCGACATAACACGGAACCGCAGGGGCTTCGTGCAAGTCTCTGCCTACTCCGTGGCCAACCAGGGCCTTAATGGGAGTGAGACCGTCTTTTTTCAAACTGTCCTGAATTGCTTTTGAGATATCATAGATAATGTTGCCTGCTCTGACCTTTTCTATGGCTTTTGCTAAAGCTAATTTACCCGATTTTAAAAATTTTTCTTTTTGAGGATTTTTACCAACTAAAACCGTCAAAGAAGTATCTGTATGAAAGCCCTTAAAGTACATCCCCACGTCGATGCTGACAATGTCTCCGTTTTTAAAAATAGTTTCTTTTTTGGGAATGCCGTGAACTAGGCCTTCGTTGACATTGATGCAAGTAGTCCAATGGTAACCCGGAACCATCTTAAATGAGGGTTGCCCACCACTTTGTTTGATTAAAGCGGTTGCCAGATTTTCAATCTCCATCGCCGAAGTGCCATTCTTGACCCTTTTTGCAAGCTCACTTTTTATCTTTGCTAGTTTGCTGCCCCCCTTGGCCATTGTTTTAATTTCGGCGGGAGTTTTGAGGCGAATGTTTTTGGTCACTCAAGTCCCTCCAGAAAGGCAATCAAATCCGCTTGAATTGCGTCAACTGACCTTGCCGCATCGATTTCGACCACCTTAACATTTGCCTCTCTTAGATGACCAATAAGCGGTAAGACATCTGTTTTGTACCAATTAAGCCTTTGTCTAATTGCTTCCGGCTTGTCGTCGTCCCGCTGAACCAGCGAGGCCACGTCCACTTCAGGCCCAGGCTTGGGTGATGTGTCCAAATTGTAAATCTTGCCGCCAACTGGGTCTGTCCTGCGGCCCGATAGCCTGCGGATTGACTCCTCTTCAGAGATATCTAGAACAATAACGATATCAATTTGTTTTCCTTTTTCGACAAGCCAAGTTTTAAAAAGCTCATACTGCTCAACCATTCTCGGAAATCCATCAAGAATAAAGTTGTCATTAATTTCATTTGCTTTAAGGTATTCAATAAGCACAGAGTAAGTAGTTTCAGGTGGAACCAGTCCCCCTTTTTTGTTGACAATTTCATTAATGCCCTCGTCGGCTTTAGAGGCAGCCCGTAGAAGGTCCCCCATGGAAATAACTTTTAAGTTATACTTTTGGGCCAAAAGCTTGGCCTGTGTACCTTTACCCGACCCCTGCGGCCCCAAAACTACAATAATCATTTTAATTTATCTCCCCCATTAAATCTTCGGGCTTTCTGGCCATAACCTCCTTGACTAGAGTATACCCCTTGTCATAAGTAACAATGGTGGCAATTTTCTCATTTATGCAAACCGCAAGATGGATAAAGTCTCGGCTATCAATTTTTTTGATCTCGCCGTATTTTTTAACCAGTCCCATATAAATATCAACGACTTCCAGGTCGAGAGGAAGAACTAAGTCTACCACCCCAAAAACTGATTTACACACACTTAATGCCTTATCGATCTTTCCCAAACTTTTAAAATAGTGAACAATCTCTTGCAGTGTCTCCACGCTCGTCACGACTTCAAGCCCCTCGTTAGCCACCTTTCCCAAAAACACTCGACACAAATCAAAATAGGGGGACTTGGGGTCAGTAGAATAAATGAAAATATTGGTGTCGAGATAGAGGGACATTATTTGGTTGGGAAAAGATATGAATCATATCGACTGGAGAGAATTTTACTTAATTTTTTGGGAGAGGGAGTTCGAATGTTGAGTTTCGCCAACTCCTCAACCGCTCTTAACTTTTCCTCTTTGCTAACCTTATTGATCTGCTCCATGCGAAAGCGCACAAAAGAGTTTTTGGTTCTGATAATCACGTCTCGCCCTTGTCCAGCAAGCCTCAAAAGGCTAAAAAAATTCTGCCGGGCCTCACTGGCCGTGTACACCAACTTCCCATCCGTAGCACTCATGTACCAATTGTACAACTATCAGCAGCAGTTTGTCAAAATCAAGAAGTGTCAGTCTTCTTTGTGGCCCTCAGATCAAAAGCTTTCTCGACTACCGCCCACTGGTCCTGGCTAAACAATCCTCTCTGCTCTCTAAAGGCACCATTAGTCCAATCTAAATTTTCCCAATCTTTCGCCCGCCAGTGGCGAACAATCTGTTTTAAAGTCGCTTCTGATAATGCTACGTCTTTTGTTCCTTTAGAATCCCACCACAAAGAATCAAATACCAAATTTAAAAATTCCGCCTTAGGTAATCCATTTTTATCAAACCAATCTTCCATCTTATTCGGATTTCGAATAAGCACTAACATTAGAGGAATATCTTTCTCGTTGATATAAAACGGATTTCTTTCCATCCCTTCCAGAACCGCTAGTTTAATCATCCCTTGGGTTAATCTGTGGGTGCCGGTTCGGCCCTTAACTCTCTTCCGTCCGACTGCTTCCTGAACACTTGCGGCGTTAATCTTGACCCAGGCAGACACCCAATCTGGTACCCTCATATCTTTTGGCAAACCCGTTTTTAACTCTTTGGCTATCCAGAGACTCTCGATAGTTCTCGTGGTGATATATCTCCTGTTAGCCTTAATGGCATCTTCTGGAATTTGACCCCTGCCAGTAGTGTTTTCAGGTTTCGCAGTTGTTCCTCCTTCTTCTAAGATTAATAAACGCCAACCAACAAAATATCTTCTTAAAACATCCAGGGCGTCCGGTTGTTTTTGCCCTTCGCCTTCATCAGACAATGCTTTGGCCAGGGTATCTAATTTAACTTCCAAGAATGGTTTTGGATATTCTCTGTTACCCCAATGCCAGTTAATTATTGTTCTTAAATCTATATCATCTCTTATCTGGGGAGGTAACGAAGCAACCAACATGGCCAATTGACCCCAACGATGTCTTGTCTCATAGATAAAATCTGTCTTCTCAACACGTATATCGACACTTGGTCTATCAGCGCCAATGTCAAATCCAAGGTCATAATAGAGCTTCAGCCACTCTGAATAATCGGCATTCGTGAATTTTTCTAGGCGGGCTTTATCTGGTATCAAATCATCCCAAAAAGCTCTAGTCCAGTCCCACCCATCCCTTGTTAGAGCAACCACTGGACGAAGCGCATCGGCATCTCGCAGACCCTTTAACCATTTTGGCAACCCTGGGGGAAAAACTGTCTTTTCTTCTTCTTTCTCTCCAATTAATCCCAATTTCAACTGAAGCAATAGATAATCTCTTAACAAAAACCCTGCGTCCTTCAAGTCTTCTTCTTCCCAATCAGCCAGATATCGCGAGTTTTTCGTCAACTCCGTCAGTTTATTTTCCAAATCACTTGGCAACTGTGTCCGTTGTTCCGGATTCTGCTGGAGTAAAGGCTGACATATTTCCCGAACAGCTTTTAAATCATCTCTAACTCTTAATAAAACATCTACCTCACCAGTTTCGTCTTTGAGTGGGCGGAACGGGTTTTCGTGGGGCAGGACTTCTGAAAGTCTTTCTTTAGAGATCTCAACCATATACTTGACTTAGCCCTGCAGTAAGTTTGGATCGGTCTTAACTTTATTAACTGCCTCGTTTAGCCCGTTTTCGATGTGCGTTATGAGCATGGGAATTTGGCTGGCGTACTCCTCAAGTTTTTGTTCCAATGCATCCATGTCCCCCATCATGGATTTGACCTCTTGCAGTTGTTTTGAATCCAGGTTATCAATAAGAACGTCCAGTATTGATGTATTAAAATAGTCCCTGAGTTTGTCAGCAATTTCTTCCTTTTTGTTCTCTTCCAGGCCTGAATACCAGGGAGCTTGTAAAACCTCCAAAACCAAGGCTTCAATATAGGCAGTTATTTTTTGATCCATATTTATATCTTAGCTTGAAATCTTATTGACTAGCAATATATTCATTTACCGCTGTCAAATCAATTGGCTGGCCAACGACGGCAGTGTGGGCATAATTTATTCCCGAATCTTTTAAAACCTCTGGTATCAGAAGTTGAACTTCAGCATTGCTTGCTTGTCTGCCAAGTTCTCTGTTTAAATGGTCAGCTACTTCTTGCCAGGGTGTTGAATCTGCGTGAAGTAAAACCATATTCCCTTGGGTAATCATTTCTTGCTGCACTAACAGTTCCTGGGCATACTGATCGAGTCCGCTCAACTCAAGTTCCGTCCCCGGCAGAATTCCAGTTGCATGGTCAATGCCTGAGTCCTGAAGAACTCTGATTGTTCCTTGTCTGATCTGCTCCGCTGGCGGGTTGTAATTTGGGAGTTGGAGTTTATTCACCAGAGTACGGCGCACAACATCCCAAGGGGTCTCGTCGGAAGATAATTCGATTGTTCTTGATGGAAGTTCCACAACTTCTGCTGTCGCCTCCAGAGGAACAGCAGTAGCCAGTTCTTCAGGTGTAGTGACCACCTCAGGCACTTCTGGCAACCCCACTTCTACTGGAGTTGGGGTTGGAACTGGTGTTGGCGTGGCCGTAGGGACAGGTGTCTCAGTGGGGGTTGGTGTTCCGGTTGGCATCAGCGTTTCCGTTGCCCCCGCACGGGCACCTGGATATGGTCTGGCCTCGGCCTGGCCGACTTCTGGTCGCTGCGGCAAATGGACTTCCGGCAATTTTACCTCGGGCAATTTCATTCCTTCTGCTGTCCTAACTGCCCAATCTTTAATCCCGTCAAATGCCTCACTAACGGCTGAGGCAATATCATCTGCGTGATCCACCACATAATCAACGGTGGCAGCACCAACTACCGCTCCTACTCCTCCTAATATGGCTCCTCTTGTGGTAGCCAATGCGAATTTCTGAAGATTCTTACCTCTTATTTTATTAAATTCTGCTTTCAGCTCTTTCCTCAACTTTTCGTCCCCTTCTTTTCCATATTTCTCTCGAAGTTCAGTAAACCTTTCCCGCGATTCTGCTTGGGCCTTGTACTCCTTTCCCCCAGCTTTAATTGCACCAGCAACACTTCCTGCACCAAGAGCTATACCCCAACCTCCTGACGATGCCAGAACTACACGAACAATAGCCTTAGCACCAGCACCTACACTAAAACCAACAGCTGCTTCAGTCCAATACGAAGCGCTTTTACCCAGAAATTTCGTGTTATCCATACGCATCTTAATGGCCACTAAAGCTTCTTTCGGTCTCTCGGTCCTCTCCTTTACCCTCTGCCAAGTTGCCTCACGGCGTGCCCGGTTTGCTTCCCTTAGTTCTCGATCCTGCCTCTTTAATCCTTCGATTGCCTTGCCTGGAATAGCTGCAGCCGCAGCGTTAATTTCAGCTACTTTACCCTGCACCCTACGACCTGCTCTCGTAACCCCTCGAAAAGTTTCTTCTCGACGAGCCCGGTTACTTTCTCTTAATCTTCGATCGGTTTCCTTCACCTTTTCAAACATTCTCCCCGGAGCAGCTGCGGCGGCGGCATTAACTCTTGCTACCTTTTCTTGAAGCCCATGACCAGCTCCTACTACCCTTTGAGCTATCGCCTCTCGACGTTGCCGATTCCCTTCTCTTAATTTCCGGTCAAAATTTTTTAATTTCTCCCCAGTTTTCTTTGGCAAATTTTCCGCGGCAGCGTTAATTGTTGCTACTCTTTCTCTCACTTGAGTCGCCGCGCTCTCAAGACTATCTCCAATTCCTTGCCACAATTCTTCATTAACCCATTTAACCCCCTCAGCACGCGCTTTTACAGTTTCTGCCCTTTTTTTAATTCCCTCTTGAAGTCTTTCTCCTCTTTTCTTTAAACTTTCACCAGCATCTTCAAATCTCTGGGTTATTCGTGAAACAACGGTTTTCCCGGTATTACTCTCGGAAGCTAACTTTTTCAGATACAAATCTCGATAATGCCCAGCCTCTCTTCCAAACTCGGGGGGGTGGAGGCTGAATTTTCTCCTGGCTTTTCTGTCATTTGGCGTTATTTTACAACAATATCGTGTGAAAAAGCAACAGACTCATATCAAAAACCCTTCATGGCGACCCGTGACGAGTTTGGCTGTCTATGTTATGATAGCTTTAACATGGCCAAAATCCAAGTCGATCCGCAAATAAATGTGGGTAAACCAACCATTAAGGGCACCAGAATCCCGGTGGCTGTTGTGGTTAACCTTTTCAAAAATGGTTACACTTTCGACAAAATTATCAAGGCTTACCCAACTCTTAAAAAAGCCGACATCAGGGCCGCACTGGAGTACACTCAGGCACGAATTGAGCGGGAAGAAATCCACATTCCCAATATCAGTTTTGCTACATGACTCAATTTCTGCTAGATGCTAATTTGTCACCCCTGACTGCCAACTATTTCTGCTAATAATTCAGTGTAGAATGAACTTGCAATGTCATTTATATTTTTAGATGAAAGTGGAGATCTAGGTTTCAACTTTGCCAAGAAAAATACTTCAAAGTTTTTCATCGTCACTCTGCTATTCACATCCAACAAAAGATCTTTAGAAAAAGTTGTCAAATCCCCTAGAAACGCAAAACCCTGTGCGCTTTGAAGAGCAACCATCCGGAAGCCCACGCACAAGGATTTACTTGCAACTAGTAGTATACCAATCCTGTCAACCCAGTGCAACCACTTGTTTTCATCTTAAAAAACCCTCATACCGGCCCATGACGAGCTTTGCTTCCAGGTCACGAACCAATTCCAAAATTACCGAAACGACGATTAAGATTCCCGTCCCGCCAATGACTAGGTTAGGAATCCCAATAATTCCCTGAAAAACGGCTGGAAGGATGGCAATAAAGCCCAGAAAAAGCGCCCCGAAAAGCGTAACTCGGGACAGCACCTGCGACAAATAGTTCGTAGTGGCGCTGCCGGGGCGAATGCCTTGAATAAACCCGCCATTTTTTTGCAGGTTTTCGGAGATCTTTTCGGGGTTAAAAACCACTGCCGTATAAAAATAAGTAAAACCGACAACCAGCAAAAAGTAAAAGACGTTATAGCTAGTTGACTGGGGATTAAAATAAAGAGCGATTTGGCCGGAAATTTGGGCCATCTTTCCTCCGCCAACGCTGGCCAGAAACTGGCTTAAGAAAGAGGGTAAAAGAACCAGCGAGACGGCAAAAATGATTGGAATCACACCCGCCTGGTTTAGCCTCAAAGGCAGATATGATTCAGTAGTCATTCCTCCACTAGCACGGCGGGCGTAGCGAACCGGAATCTTGCGGGTCGCCTCATTCATGAGTACCACCAAACCAATAATAACTATCGAAAGGACAATAAAGCCCGTGACCGGCAAAGCATTTTCTGGCTGAAGAACGAAACTCGATTGAGTAAGGACAACCGGAAGCCGAGAGACGATTCCGGCAAAAATCAGGAACGAAACGCCGTTGCCTAACCCATATTCGGTAATTAGCTCACCCATCCAAACGGCCAGCATTGTGCCGGTAGCCATAGTTATAACTAGCGAAATGATCGAGTTTACATCCGTGGACAAAATTAGTCCTTGGGATTTCAAAAGGGCATACATCGCAAAAGCTTGGAAAAAGGCCAACGGGACGGTCAGAAACCTCGTGTATTGGTTTATCTTCTCTTGGCCATATTCACCCTCTTTTGAAAGCTCTTCCAGGGAAGGAACTACAAATTGCAAAAGCTGTAAAATAATCGAGGCGTTGATATAGGGAGCCAAGCCCAAAGCCATAATCGAAAAGTTAGCAAGCGTTCCACCGGAGAAAATGTCCAAAAGCGACAGAAGTGCACTGCCGCTAAAAAGTTCTCGCAAGGAAGCCGTGTCAATACCGGCTGCGGGAACGTGGGCCACGAATCTAAAAACAAGCAGAATAATGGCAGTAATGCCTAGCTTTTTTTTGATATCACCAGACTTTAAAATTCTTGAAAAAAATTGGGCAATTGACTTAAGCATTTATAACTTTCCCGCCTGCTTTTTCTATTTTCTTAGCTGCCGAATTGGAAATGGCAACTTCAACTGTAAATTTCTTTTTGGTCTCGCCGTTGCCTAGAATTTTTACTCCAAACACTCTGGCGTCTTCAAGCTTAACAATACCGGCCTTGGCTAGGGTCTCGGCGTTAACTTTACTTCCATCTTTAAGAAGCTCCAACAACTCTAAATTGACTATTAAAGGTTTTGATCCTGGCTTGAAGCGGTCTTTCCCCCGCTGCAAAGGCAGCCTTCGCAACAAAGATTTTTTAACTTTCACTCCCTCAAAAAGAATGTGGATGTTTCTCCTTGCTTTCTGGCCCTTTTGCCCACGACCGACAGTGTGGCCACCCTTACCACTGCCATAACCTCTGCCAATTCTTTTAGCTTTTCTTTCTTTTTTCATACTTCGTTACCTTTTCCAATGCTTCTATTGTCGCATAGACATTTGAGATTTTGTTTTTGGTTCCCAGAATTTTGCCCACCGCATCGCGAATGCCTGCCGCTTCCAAAACAACTCGAACCGCTCCGCCGGCGATAATTCCAGTACCAGCCGGGGCTGGCTTTAAAATAATCTTGGCCGCGCCAAATTTTATGGCCACCTCGTGCGGAATAGTAGTCCCCATCAGGGCAACGGTTATCATTCTTCTTTTGGCGTAAGCCGCGGCTTTTTCAATGGCTGAGCGCACGTCAGAGGCTTTCTGTAAACCGGCGCCAACTTTGCCTTTTTTGTCCCCGGCCACCACCAAAGCAGAAAATCGAACTTGATTTCCACCTTTGGTTTTTTTGGAAATTCTGTTGATTTTGACTACTTCGTAATCTCTTTCCTGTTGGGCGTAATTTTGGTATGCCATTAGAAACTCAAACCCCCTTCTCTGGCCGCTTCGGCCAATACTTTTATTTTACCGTGGTAGGCATAGCCACCGCGATCAAAAACGACCCTTTTGATTTTTTTGGCAATGGCAATCTTTGCAATCTCAGCTCCCAGAGCCTTGGCGTCGTTTCCTGTTGCTGCAGCCAGGGTGTGGCCTTTAGTATCGTCGACCAGCTGAACGTAGAGAGCTTTGTTGGAACGAAAAACACAAAGTCTTGGACGCAGCGGCGTACCTGAAATTTTTGCTCTGATTCTTTTTCTTCTAGCCTCTCGCATACTTTATTCCCCCACCTTGGCTGCCTGTTTTCCGGGCTTTTTTCTAACCACTTCACCTTTATATCTAATGCCTTTCCCCTTGTAAACATCGGGTGGCCGAGCCGCTCTAATTCTGGCTGCCGTTTGTCCCACAACTTCTCTGTCGGCCCCGGCAACCGTAATGTCTAATTTTTCAACGGCAAAGCTAATGCCTTCGGGTGCGTCAAAAATTACAGGGTGAGAATAGCCGATGGCCAAAACCAACTTCCCGTCTTTCATTTCGGCCCTGTACCCTGCGCCCACAATTTCCAACTTTTTCTCCCACCCTTGGGTGACTCCACTCACCATATTTAGGATGTGGGCTCTGATTGTCCCCTGGAGAGCGTCAGCGTCCTTAGTGTTTTTTTTCTTCTCAACGACAAGGCTATCTGCTACTGTCGTCACGGCTAAGCCTCTAGGTAACTTTCTTTGCAAAGTCCCCTTCGGCCCACTAATGCCGATGGCGCCAGCAGAAACCTCGGCAGTGACGCCTTCGGGCAAAAGTACTGGTTGTTTTCCCATTCTTGCCATTACCAAACCTCCGCTATTACCTCTCCACCAACTCCTTTTTTAAGTGCCTTAGCAGACGACATCACGCCCAGGGGCGTGGTTAAAATGAGTATCGAGCTTCTCCTTCTTTTTTGCAATTCGTCGCGACTCATATAGACGCGTAAACCGGGCTTGCTTACAAGTTTCAAGTCAATGAGTAAGGGTTCTTTCTTTTTGTAAGTTAGGCGCAGAGTTAACTTTTTGGCTTTCTCCACAACGTCACCCACTATTCCTTCTTCTTTTAAGGCTTTTGCCACGGCTTTGATTAGCCCAGTTGAATCAACCACCACATCTTTGTGGCCGGCTTTGGCTGCGTTTTTAATTCTGATTAGAAAATCACCAACAGGATAATTTGTCATAGTTACCAACTTGCTTTCTTAACCCCGGGGATTTCCCCGAGGTGAGCCCGCTTCCTAAAACAAGTTCTGCACAAACCAAACCTTCGGATGTAACCCCGCGATCTACCACAAATTCGACAACGGTTTGTGTACCTCGTTTTATATTTTAGTTTCTTGGTTTCTCTGACTTCTTTACTAGTTTTTGCCACTTTCCTCCTCCTTCGCAAAAGGCATCCCCAACAGCTCAAGTAATTTTCTCGCCCTATCAGTGCTTTTTGTATTTGTCACAATCGTAATTTCCAAACCCCTGGGCTTATCTACTTTTGCCATGTCGACTTCGGGAAACACGGTGTGCTCAGCAATTCCTAGGGTGTAATTGCCACTGCCGTCAAAGCTTTTAGTCGGAACGCCCCTAAAATCCCGCTGTCTGGGAAGAACAACAGCAACCAACCTTTCAAAAAAATCGTACATTCGCCCGCCCCGCAGTGTTGCGGCCAAACCAACTGGGTTACCCTCGCGTACTCCAAAACCGGCAACGGAAATTCTGGCTAGCCGAGCATTTGGCGTCTGACCCGTTATTTTAGCAAATTCGCTCATTAACTGCTCCCTGACACCTTTGTCCTTCAGAATATCCTGTGTTCCCATGTTGACCACAATTTTTTCCATCTTCGGGACCGCCATGACATTGGTTATCTCAAACTCTTTCATCAAAGCCGGTCTTATTTGGCTTTCGTATTTTTGTTTTAGACTCATTTAGTGCCTCCTTTTTCAAGCTTCTTGCCACACTTTCTGCAAACGCGCTGGCCTTCCTTAAAACCTATTCTGGTAACTTTTTTACAATTGGGACAGATAAGAGCGATTTTGGCAACATCTATCGGTCGGGGAATGTCATACACGCCGCCTTTTTTGTCAACCGCGACAGAGGCTTTAATGTGCTTTTTATAAATATTCATTCCGACAACGACGACAGAGTTGGCTTTGGCCAAAACCATTTCAACTTTACCCTCACGGCCTTTGTCTTTACCCGCCATTATTTTGATGGTGTCTCCTTTTTTAAATTTATTCATATAGATCCTTCGACTTCGTTCAGGATGGTCTTGTCAGACCACCTCCCGAGCCAGTGATGCAATTTTGGTGTATCCTGCGTCTTTTACTTCCCGGGCTATGGGACCCAAGATTCTGGTTCCCCTGGGAAGACCGGTTTTATCAATCACCACGCCCGCATTGTCGTCAAAACGGACATAGGTCCCATCGGTTCTTCCCACTTCTTTTTTAGTCCGCACAATGACTACTTTCACTTTTTCTTTGTCGCTAACCGCACCGTTGGGATCAGCCTGGTCAACCACACAAGAAACTGTGTCGCCTAGGCTTGCCGTCCGGCCAAGCTTGGTCGAAACGCCAATTACCATAAACTTCTTCGCTCCCGAATTATCTGCTGGTTTTAATCTACTTCTTAGCTGTATCATGTATTATCCTCCATCTTTTGGTTTTACTTATAGGGCGGCTGGCAACAAAACGAACCGTCTCTCCAACTTTCACACCCACCTCGTCGTGTACTTGGTATTTCCTGGTTGTTCTGATTCGCTTTTTGTAAACCGGGTGCGCCGAAATATCTACAACTTCGACCGTTGCCGTCTTTGCCATCTTTTTTGAGATTACTTTTCCGGTAAATATTTTCATCCTTCGGCCTTCTCTTTCTCTTTAATTATTGTCAAAATCTGGGCAATGTCACGCTTGAGCCCAGCTACGGCTTTTAAGTTTTTCTCTTTACCGACGGCCATTTTAGCCTCTGTTAGGGCCTTTTGCAACTTTATTTTCTCAACCTGCTTTTCCAATTCTTTGATTGATTTCTCTCTTAATTTAGTAAGTTCCAGTTTTTTCATTTTTTTTATTCCTCCGCTACAAAAATTGTCTTCATCGGGATTTTTGCCGCCGCGCGCCTTAGAGCTAACTCAGCCACGTCTTGCTCTACTCCGGCGATTTCCAAAATCATTCTCCCGGGTTTAATTACACAAACATGTTGTTGGATGTCTCCTTTACCCCCGCCCATTCTCTGGCCAGCCGGCCGGCCGGTAATTGGTTTGTCCGGGAAAACCCTGACCCACACTCTACCTTTTCTTTTAAGAGCATGGGTAGTTGCGCGCCTGGCGGCCTCAATCTGACGCGCCGTCATCCAGCCTCTTTCCAAAGCCTTTAATCCAAATTCGCCGAATGAGATCTCACTTCCCCTGGTTGATTTCCCACGCATTTTGCCTCTGAAATCTTTTCTGAACTTTCTTCGTGCCGGTTGCAACATTGTTTTTATTCCTCGTTCTTCCTGTTAATCCAAACTTTTACTCCAACGTACCCTTTTTTCAAGAGGGCCGGCCGCTCGGCGTAATCAATGTTTGCTCTCATTGTCTGAGTCGGAACGGATCCTTGTTGATACTTTTCAACCCGGGCAATGTCAGCTCCACCGATTCTACCGGCAAGGACTACTTTTACTCCCAGGCCACCTGCTTGCATTACTCTTTCGATGGCCCTGCCTACCGCGCGCCGCTGGGGCATTCTGCGCTCAAGCTCGCCCACTATCCTATCTAAGACCAATTGTGCCGACACTTCCGAATTTTTCACTTCAGTCACTTGTAAATCTACTTTCAAATCCTTGGGAACGCTGCCGCGGACAGACTTGATTGTCGCAAGCACCCTTTTTTTGACGTCTTCTATCCCCGTCCCACCACGGCCAATAACCACCCCAGGCCGCGAGACCGTAAGAATTATAGCGATGCTTTTTGGCAATCTTTCGATTTCGACGCTCGTAATCCCCGCCACTCTTAACTTCTCCATCAAATCCTCACGGATTCTAATGTCCTCAATTAAAAGGTCTTTGTAACCGGAAGTTTCCGAAAACCAGCGGCTTTTCCAGCCTTTAAAGCTTCCTACTCTGAAACCGATTGGATTAATTTTTTGTCCCACTTTTAGCTCCTTTCTCCTTTTCGGAACTTGTCAAAACTACTCTGATATGACTCATCTTTTTTTGAACCGGGTGCCATTGGCCTCTTGAAACCGGTCTACCCCTTTTTAAAATTGGCCCTTGGGTAACCTGAATCTCGGTAAAAACTAAGTCCGTTTCGTTAATCTCTTTTTGCTTTGCGTTGGCAACCGCGCTTTTTATCACCTTTGCCAAAGGCACTGCCGCAACTCGGCGAACGTGAGGCAAAACTTCAAGAGCTCGACTGGGCGTCAAATCCCTGATCATATCAGCAACCTCGCGCACTTTGCGCGGTGACATTCTCAAATATTTATGTGTTGCAACTGCCTGCATTAGGTTTTCTCCACAATTCTCTTGACAACTTGACCGTGACCTCTAAATGTCCTTGTTGGGACAAACTCCCCTAGTCTGTGGCCAACCATGTCCTCGGTCACAAAAACTTCTACGAAAATTCTGCCGTTGTGAACCGAGAAATATTTTCCCACGAATTCAGGTGCAATTTGGCTTGATCTGGACCAAGTTTTGATGGCCTTGCCCTTCTCCCCACCACCGGCAGCTACCTTTTTTACCAATCTTTCATCTACAAATGGTCCCTTTTTACTACTTCTAGACATGCGGTCCTCGCTTTCGATCTTTAACTATCAGTTTATCTGAATATTTCTTCCTTTTTCTGGTTTTACCGACTGCCGGCTTGCCCCAAGGGGTTTTGGGGTACTTTAGACCCACTCCACTCCTGCCCTCTCCACCACCATGGGGGTGAGAATGCGGGTTTTGTGCCGTACCGCGCACGCTTGGTCTAATGCCCATTTTGCGCTTCGTCCCTGCTTTCCTTAAGTTTCTTGTCCTAACGCTGGCGTTGCCCACCTGCCCGATTGTGGCATAACAATTAGAGTCAAATCTTCTTATCTGCCCAGACGGCAATTTTATCAGATAATGGTCACCCTCCGGCCCTTGGGCGACTGCGGCGGCTCCGGCTGACTTAACCAGCTGCCCACCTTTACCCGGTTTAATTTCAATATTATGAATCTGAGTGCCGGTTGGAATTTTAGAAAGCGGTAAAGCATTCCCCGGTTCAAAGGGAGCAGATTCCCCCGCAATTATCTTGTCTGCCAGTTTTAGTCCCGCGGGGGCAAGGATATATCTTCTGTCACCGTCAGTATAGACCAGAAGAGCAAGATCAGCATTTCTGTTCGGATCGTACTCAATGGCCTCAACTCGTGCCCAAACATCCCTTTTGGCACGTTTAAAATCTACTTCTCGCAGGTATCTTTTTTGCCTGCCACCTTGGTGACGAACAGAAACCGTTCCTCCTGCTCTTCCGGATTTTTTTGGTAATATAGTTTTTAGTTTTCTCATGATTTGACTTCAAAGACTTTTATTTTGTCTCCCTCTTTCAGGGTTACCACGGCCTTTTTGACGGCTGCAATTATCTTCTTTTTTCTCTTGGCATTTGTCGTAACTCTTTTTTTCATATTCAACGTCCGCACGTCAGTTACAGTCACCCCGAAAGTTTTTTCCACAAGGTTTTTTACTTGATATTTGGTTGCCATCGGGCTAGTCAAAAAAGTGAAATTACCTTTCTTTGTCTCTCCTAAACTCTTTTCGGTTAATACCGGAGTTAGTTTCATTTTAATGCCTCCTTGTCTACTAAAATTGTTCCGCCAAAATAAACGCTGTGCGCGTTTAGGTCGCTAAAAAATACAATGTTGACGTTGCTGATATTTCGAAATGCTTTGACAGCTCCAGCCGACTTGTCAGCCAAGGCCAAAGTAAATTTCTTAGCACCTTTTCCGACTTTGGTTAAAAGCTTCTGGGCTTCCTTGGTTTTGGTAAGAATCTCGAGCCCAGTTATGACCACAACCTTGCCATCCTTCGCTTTGGCAGATAGCGCCAGGGCCAGAGCTTTTTGCCTCATTTTTTTGGGGAGTGACAACTGCTTTTTAACGCCTTTTGGCCCGTGGGCAACCCCGCCGCCGACAAAAAGTGGGGCTGAGACAGCGCCGTGCCTTGCTCTTCCGGTTCCTTTTTGGCGATACCATTTCCGGGTTGTTGCTGTCACTTCACCTCTTGTCTTTACTTTGGAATTACCCAAGTGTTGGCGATCACGATAAACGTGAATTGCCTGGGCCAGCAGTTTATCGTTTTGTTTCTCACCAAACAAAGCCTTAGGCAAATTAACACCTTCTTGTTTTGTCCCTTTTGAGCTGTAAGTATCTGCTTTCGGCATTATTTTTTAACTATCACCAAGCCTCCTCTTGGTCCAGGCACTGGCCCGGAAACTAAAATTTCATTTTTGGCCTCGTCAATACTAAGCACTTTCAAATTCTTGACGGTAACTGTATCTGTCCCCATTCTACCTGGCATCTTTTTGCCTTTGTGGACTCTCCCTGGGGTTGTTCCTTGGCCAATTGACCCTATGGCTCGGGCACGGTCTGACTGACCGTGGGTAGCAGGTCCCCCTTTAAAACCCCAACGCTTCATGCCCCCCGCAAAGCCTTTTCCTTTGGAAGTGGCCGTGACAATAACTTTATCTCCAACAACAAAAATGTCGGAGACTGCGACGGGGTCTCCGACTTTTGCTTCGGGCTCTTGGTCAACTCTCATCTCACGTAAAAAGCGGGGAAATTTTTCGCCCGCTTTGACTGCTTTTTTTAGGTGGCCCCGGAGTGGCTTGGTGGTATTTTTTATTTTCTTCTCCCCAAACCCAAGCTGGAGTCCCCAATAACCGTTTTTATCCTTGTCAATAATTTGGGTCACCACGCACGGCCCGGCCACAAGCTTTGTCGTCGGAATTCTTTTCCCGTCAATAAAAGCCTGGCCCATATCCTTTTTGGTCGCGAGTATCGTATCGATCATATTTCCACGAAAAAAGGCACCAAGTGATGCCCTTAAATCGCACATCTTGGCTCAAGCGTGGTTAGATTTTGTCCACCACCTCCATGTAACCGACAATTATAGCAAACGAGGCTACTCTCTGCAAGAAATAAGGGCTAGAAATTCGCGGTTGGCGGCCCGGGCACCGGTAATGGGGGATTCAACAATTTTCTCTACCTTTCCGCCTACAGCCTCAATCTCACCAGAAACAAGCTTAATAATTTCTTCAACTTTCTCATTCTCAAGCCTTCCTTTTACTAAAAAATTCTTTGGGGCTTCATAATGAGGTTTAATTAAAGAAATGATCAAACCCGCTTTTTTGAGATTGGCAAAGGCATTAGGCAAGACAAGTTTTTGTTTTGTCCAACCAACATCAATGGTTATGACATCGACTTTTTCAGGCAGAGGAACGTGCATGGCATTAGTGCGTTCTAAAACCACCACTTTGGGATTGTTTCTTAACTTCCAATCAAGCTCTCCGTAGGCCGTGTCTACCGAGTACACCTTCTTGGCACCGTTTTGCAAAAGACAATCTACAAACCCACCTGTGCTGCTACCAAAATCAGCAACCATCCTGCCCTCAACGTCAATTTTGAATTCATTGAGCGCCTTCTGAAGCTTCTCCCCAGCGCGAGATATAAATTTACTTTTCTGACTCATCCCAATCCAAAGCCTTTTTGAGTTCTGGTTTCATAACCTCAATTATTTCTGGACCATATCGTTTAACCAATGCCAGAGCGGCCTCTTTAAACTTTATTTTTTGCACATTATAATTATGCGCCTCACAATTTGCATATAAGACTGCCGAAAGCATTCCTATACCATGCCCATAACTTGATATGCCTTGTGCCGCCCTCGGATCTTCATCAAGCTCTCTAAGAATCTCTTCTATTGTCGCGTGCGCTTCAGGAAATATAAGCTCTCGAGCTTTCGGGTCCATTCGCCTTACTTCTTTGTTTTCAGACATAAAATCACATCTTCACTTCAATACTTACCGATTGCAAGTCATTTTTCATGCCTGGTGAAACAATATCCTGTGGGAAATTCTATATCTTCCCAATTCTCAAGTAAGTAACCTAAACTTTCTCTTAAATCACCAATAGCGACCTCTTGTGGATACGCTTTAGAATGTCGGGTGGCATCAAAGGCTGATCTTCCCACGTCTGCCAACATGTCAATAATCGGTTTTTCCGAAATCACAATTGTCGTAAGCTTCAGTTTATCATCTCTCACAAAATTCACATTATAACCACACATTCTCATTCCACAAGCTATTTCCCACAAAGAATAACCATCGCCAATCATGACATTTACAACACCAGGTACGTCAGCCCCTTCTAAAAGCCTTTCTGCTTGTCCGTTTGGTGTCAACCTTTTTGATTCAGATTCCATTTGAACAAAACATGGGGCAGAAACAACTGGTTCATTGAGACTTTACATCTTCACTTCAATGCTTACTCCCGCAGGCAGATCGAGGTTGCCTAGAGAGTCTATGGTGCGATCCGAGGGATCCAAAATGTCAACCAGTCTTTTGTGAACCAAAATTTCAAAGTGCTCACGGGCGTCTTTATTGACAAATGGTGACTTTTGTACCGCAATTACAGTCCTTTTTGTAGGTAACGGTATGGGGCCAACTATTTTCGCGCCGGTTGCCATGGCAGTATCCAATATCTTGACTACCGCGTCGTCGATGACACGGTGATCGTAAGCCTTAAGTTTGACTCTTAATCTTCCTGCTGGCATGGGCGTAAAGGTGCGAACTTACTTGATGATCTTGGAGACAACTCCAGCACCAACTGTTTTGCCTCCCTCTCTGATGGCAAATCTCATGCCCTCTTCGATCGCGACGGGAACAATGAGTTTAACTGTCATTTTAGCGTTGTCTCCGGGCATGACCATCTCGATTCCCTCCGGAAGTGTGGCCTCACCGGTGACATCAGCAGTTCTTATAAAAAACTGTGGCTTGTAACCGGTAAAAAATGGTGTATGCCTTCCACCCTCTTCTTTGGAAAGAATGTAGACTTCGGCTTCAAATTCGGTGTGAGGAGTAATTGAACCCGGCTTGGCCAAAACCTGCCCGCGCTCAACATCGTCCTTACCTTTGCCCCTTAGCAGTACTCCAACGTTGTCTCCAGCAACTGTTTCATCAAGAGTCTTTCTAAACATTTCAAGACCTGTAACCACAGTCTTGTCGGTGGGCTTAATACCCACAACTTCCACTTCTTCGTTTACTTTAAGCTTGCCGCGTTCAACGCGGCCGGTGACGACTGTTCCACGACCTTTGATTGAGAAAACGTCTTCAACCGCCATCAAAAATGGCTTGTCGGTTTCACGCTTGGGCTCCGGGATGTATTCATCCACGGCTTTCATGAGCTCAAGAATTTGTTTCTCGGCTTCGGCGTCGCCCTCCATGGCTTTAAGTGCGCTGCCTTTGATGATGGGGATTTCGTCTCCTGGGTACTCGTATTTCTTCAAAAGATCACGGATGTCCGATTCAACCAACTCCAAAATTTCGGGGTCGTCAACCGTGTCTACCTTATTCAAGAAAACTACCAAGGCCGGGACGTTGACCTGGCGGGCCAAAATGACGTGCTCACGGGTTTGGGGCATCGCCCCATCCGCGGCTGAAATGACCAAAATTGCTCCGTCCATCTGAGCAGCACCGGTAATCATGTTTTTGATGTAATCAGCGTGGCCGGGAGCGTCAATATGGGCGTAGTGCCGTTTTTCTGTCTCGTATTCAACGTGGGTAATATTAATTGTTACTCCGCGTTCTTTTTCCTCTGGGGCATTGTCTATCTCGTCGAATTTGTAAGCTTTGGTTGTGTTTCCCGGTTGCTTGGAAAGAACCGTGGTGATGGCCGAAGTGAGGGTAGTTTTACCGTGGTCAACGTGGCCAATAGTACCGACGTTGACGTGCGGCTTTGTCCTCTCAAACTTTTTCCTTGCTGTATCTGCTGCCATAATATCTTTTAGTATTCTACCAAACTAAACAGGGCAACACAAGCCCCATTTCTCTCAAGACTCTTTTTTTAACTATCGAATTCGTCCAAGTACGTAATCGGAGCGCATTTCTCGCAGTTTATCTACAAGTACATCAAAATCTTGGAATAAGGCTGACCCATTATTAAATGCAAATCCTAAAATCCCAATCCAACCATCGATTCGATATTTTCTCCTCATGGCATCCCATTTATCAAGGTAAAACTTTGACATAAGCTCCCCGATAGGCCCATTTAAAACTAAGTGTCTCTGACCCACATTGTCTATTACCAAAAAAGATTGACAAGTGTTATTCGGACCAGCCGAAACCCTTCTTTTACCAAATTCATCACCATATCTTTTTAAAATTCTATCGTGATCTAACATTTTGTAACCTGGCGGAAGGTCCGGATCTACTAAAATCTCTATTGCTTCAGGGTTCTCTTTGTCATTGAAAAAGGCCAATTCTGCCGGGGCAGCCTGAAAAATCCGGATATTCCCTAAGGGCGACCCACCCTCAATAAAAGGAAGTTTGTCGGGCGGGAGAGATAATAGCCTTTGAAAATTATCAAGAAAAACGTCTGTTTGCGGAGCAATTTCTTTCTTTACTTTGGGGTCTGTATCTACCATATTATCAATTTTCTTTCTTAGCGATCAAGTTAGCTGCGATGTTGGCGGGGACTTCTTCATAGTGGGATGGCTCCATGTAAAAACTAGCTCTACCTTTGGAAATGCTTCTCAAATTGGTCGCGTACCCTCGAAGCTCAGCCAGTGGGCCAAAACCATTAATCATTGTAAAATCTCCTTGTCCCTCTGTTCCTCTGATTTGCACCCTACGGCTGGAAAGGTCACCAATGACGTCCCCCATATACTCCTCGGGGGTGGTTACCTCAACCTTCATAATCGGTTCAAGAAGAACCATATTGGCTTTCCGAGCTGCCTCTTCGACAGCAAGAGATCCGGCGATTTTGAAAGCAATTTCGCTTGAATCAACTTCGTGGAAACTTCCGTCGTAAACTGATACTCGCATATCAACCATGGGAAATCCGGCCAAGATGCCCTTTTCCATTTTTTCGACCACTCCCTTTTGAATCGGGGAGATAAACTCGCCGGGAATTGCTCCACCCTTGATTTTGTTGATAAATTCAAAGCCTTCGCCTCGGGCCATCGGCTCAATGCGCAACAAACAATGACCATACTGCCCGCGGCCTCCGGTCTGCCTGATGTATTTACCTTCGCCCGTGGCTTCCTGCTTAATGGTTTCCTTGTAGGCAACCTGCGGTTTACCGGTTGTAGCGTCAACGTTAAACTCCCTTTTCATCCGGTCGACTAAAATCTCAAGCTGAAGTTCCCCCATACCCGAAATAATTGTCTGGCCGGTTTCAACGTCGGATCTGATCCTGAAAGTCGGATCCTCATCTGAAAGCTTCGTCAGCGCCAGCCCCATTTTTTCCTGGTCATTTTTAGTCGCCGGTTCAATGGCAAGAGAGATAACCGGCTCGGGGAAAGTAATTGATTCCAGTAAAATAGGCTTGGCTGGGTTACAAAGTGTATTGCCCGTAGTTGTATCTTTTACTCCGACAATAGCTACAATTTCACCGGCGTAAGCCTCCTCAATCAGCTCTCTTTGGTCGGCGTGCATCAAGACTAATTTGCCAATTCGTTCCGTCAGTTGTCGGCTGGAATTCATTACCGTGTCCCCCGCAGCCAGCTTGCCGGAATAAACTCGAGCGTAGACCAGGCGGCCAACGTGGGGGTCGGTGACGACTTTAAAGGCAAGGGCGGCGAGGGGTTCATCTCTATCTGCTTTCCTGGCTTCTTTTTGGCCTGTTTTTGGGTTTTCTCCCTCTACGTCGGGCACATCCAAAGGTGAAGGAAGATAATCAACAACGGCGTCCAAAAGAAGTTGGGTAGTCGCGGTTCTGTTGTCCCCTCCCAAGATGGGGAAGAATTTGCCAGCCACGACCCCTTTGCGAATTGCTCTTTTGACGTCTTCGCCTGACAACTTACTTCCTTCCAAATATTTAGCCAGCGTTTCGTCGTCAAATTCGGCCGTAGCCTCGATTAATTCTTGGCGGTACTTTTGGGCTTTTTCAACCAAGTCGGCAGGAATTTCCTCTTGGGTAAGTTTAATGTCCTCAACCGCTTTGTAAGTGAGTGCCTTCATGAAAATTAAGTCAACGACGCCATGAAGATCGTGTTCTAAACCAACGGGAATCTGAATCGGCGCGGCATTGGCCCCAAGTCTGGTTTTAATTGATTTGATGCTTCCTTCAAAATCAGCACCAATTAGATTTAATTTATTTAAGATACAAATTCGGGGAACTTTGTACTTATTGGCTTGGCGCCAAACAGTTTCTGACTGGGATTCAACGCCAGTGCGGCCGTCAAAAACCATCACGGCTCCATCCAAAACCCGCAGTGATCGTTCAACCTCGGCCGTAAAGTCAATGTGTCCGGGAGTATCGATGATATTTATTCTGTGGTCTTTCCAAAAAGTGGTGATAGCTGCGGATACGATAGTGATGCCACGCTCGCGCTCCTGTTCCATCCAGTCGGTGGCTGTAGTTCCTTCATCAACACTGCCCAAGCGGTAGGTTTTCCCGGTTTCAAAAAGGATGCGTTCGGTAGTTGTGGTTTTCCCAGCGTCAATGTGGGCAATAATCCCAATATTTCGGATTAACTCCATAGCAACGTCACGGTTTTTGGTAACCGTACTGGTAATGGCTGACTTTCTTTTGATTTGTTGCGCCGGCATATGTCTTTTAAGTTTACAACAAAAACTGCCTCCCAGCGGAAGCAGTACCAAATTGTACCAAGATTGTTGGGCCTAATCAAATTTGGTACCACAGCTAGAATCGTAGTAGCATTAAATTACTCCAATGAAAATTAGGTACACAAAGCATGCGCTTGAGATGCTGAAGCTGCGTAAAATTGAGAAATCGAGCGTCGAAAATTGCCTCAAAAATCCCGACATTAAAATTCCCGGAAAAAGTATCGCCAAGATTTATCTCAAAAGATTGGGAAACAAATATTTAAAAGTCGTGGCTGTAAAAAACAAAGAAATTATCATTATTACCTGCCATTGGCTTGCCACCAGCAGAATTAAAGAGTAAGATACAAATATGAAAGTTACTTACGATTCAGTTGCCGACGCCATGTATATCTCTTTTAACCCCAAGAGAAAAAGTACCAAAACAGAGGAAATTAGGGAGGGACTTAATGTCGATTACGCGGGGCGAAAGTTAATTGGTATTGAAATCCTTGACGCTTCTGAAAAATTATCCCCAAAGGATCTTGACAAGATGATTTTTGAAGTCCCGACCTATAAACCCCAGCTCACCATCTAAAATGAGCAAAGGCACGGTTGCTTTCCGCCATTCTTTCAATGTCTGCTCGCTTTTTGACGGCGCCGCCCTCACCAGCGGCAGCATCGACTATTTCAGCCGCTAATTTGTCGGCGTATGTCCTTAACTCCGATCCGCGCGCCCGGGCGGCAAAAATAAGCCACCGTATGGCCAGTGAATCTCTTCGTGCTCCCCGAACAGGCATGGGTACCTGGTAAGCAGCTCCCCCAACTCTTCTGGGCCTAACTTCCATTGTCGGCCTAATATTTTCAATGGCGGCATTAAATATCTCCAGCGCGTCTTTCTTGGTCTTGGCAGCAACGATATCAAAGGCTTTATAAATTTGATTCGTCGCCACAGACTTCTTCCCGTCTTTCATGCTACGGTTAATCAGCTTTGTAACTAATAGGTTAGCGTGAATCGGGTCTGGGCTAGCCCTCCGTAGTTTCACTGGGCCTCTCCTTGGCACCGGTACCTCCTCTCTTTGTTCCGTAACGACTGCGACCTCTTTTTCTGCCTACCACTCCACCGCTACCAAACTTTCCCCTTACTACCTGATACCTGATTCCCGGCAAATCTTTTCTCCTCCCAGCCCTAACTAAAACCACCGCGTGTTCGGCCAAATCGTGCCCCTCCCCCGGAATGTAGGCCGTCACTTCCTGTTTATTTGACAGCCGTACCCTAGCCACTTTCCTGAGGGCCGAGTTTGGCTTGGAAGGAGTCATGGTTCTGACGGCCAAGACAACCCCACGCTTAAAAGGTGAAGGTTCTTCTTTAAACTTTCTGTCCTTAGCGTTATACCACCTTTTTAAAGCACCTGTTCTGGTCTTTTTGGTGGCCTTTTTTCTTGGCTTTTTAATTAGTTGGTGTGCTGTCGGCATAAACTGGAATCAAGCGCCCTATTATAACATTCTCTTTGAGACCCAGGAGCCTGTCTTCTTTGCCCATCAGAGAAGCTTCGGTCAAGACATTTGTAGTCTGCTCAAAGCTGGCTGCGGAAAGCCAGGATTCGGTGTACAAAGACCTCTTGGTTATACCCAAGATTATCTGTCGGGCCGAGGCCGGTTCACCGCCCGCCGCCAAAACTTTCTCGTTCTCCTCTTCAAAGCGCGCCTTCTCGACCAATTCTTCAGGCAAAAGTGAGGTGTCTCCGGCGGTAATAATTCTTACCTCATCGCTCATTTTTTTGACTATCACTTCAAAGTGGCGGTCATTTATAGGAATTCCCTGAGATTCATAAACGGCCTGCAACTGATCAACGAGATACATCTGGGCTTCCCTCAACCCCCTGGTTACCAAAACCTCTTTTATGTCCAAAAACCCGCTTGCCAACTGGGTCCCGGCGTCAATAAGCTGGCCTTTTGAAACCAAAACTTTAGACGTTTTCGGAACCAAATACTCCATCTCCTCTTTTGGTTTGGTCTGACTGTTGGTAATGTTGACCAACCAACCCTCCGGGGTATCTTTCACGGATACTCTCCCGGGAATCTCAGAGATTGGGGAAAGACTCTTGGGAGTTCTGGATTCAAACAGCTCCTCAACGCGAGGTAAACCTTGGGTCACGTCTACCCCGACTACACCTCCGGTGTGTTTGGTCCGAAGCGTCAGCTGGGTACCCGGCTCCCCAATCGACTGGGCGGCAATAACCCCAATTGGCGTTCCCAACTCCACCATTTTTTTGGATGACAGATCCCATCCATAACACTTGACACAGGTCCCGTACCTGGTTGAACACGTCAGAGGTGACCTTATAATTACTTCACTAACGTCAGCACTTTCAATCTCTGCTGCCTTAACCTCATCAATGAATTCATCCTTCCCAAGGATTTTCTTACCTCTTTTGGTAAGTATATCCTGGGCTGCGAATCGGCCAAAGATGCGTTTTACAAAAGAGGTACCCCTTAAGTTGCGATATATTACCAAGCCTTCGTTTGTACCACAATCTTCCTCTCTGATCATCAAGTCGTGGGCAACGTCAACAAGTCTCCTGGTTAAGTAGCCCGCGTCAGCTGTTTTCAATGCAGTGTCGGTCAGACCTTTTCTTGATCCCCGGTCAGAAGTAACGTATTCAAACACCGATAGTCCCTCTCTGAAATTACTTTTAACCGGAAGTTCAACAATGTTACCCAGAGGATCAACGACCAGCCCCCGCATCCCAGCCAGTTGTTTTATTTGATCGCGGCTGGTTCTGCCAACTTTCGCTTCAATTACAGTCCTGATTGAACCATTGGGGTCTATTTTCTCCCAAGTTTTGTCTGCTATCTCCTCAGTGGCTTCAATCCAAACCTCTTGGGTTAATCTTCTTTTCTCTTCAGCGGTAATCAAACCCTGGTTAAAGTTGGCTTCAATCTCGGCAACCCGTCCGTCCGCCTCCTTTATCAACTCCTGCTTTTCCGGCGCTATCTCAGCGTCGGTTATACCAAACGAAAAGCCTGAAATTGTCCCACCCATGAAGCCAAGGTCTTTAATGTCGTCAATTAGTCTCACGACTTCTTCTCTGGGAGAGCTTACAAACGCTCTGGCTGTTACATCCTTGATTATCGAGGAGTTCACGTTTTGATTAATAAACTCAAAACCTTCGGGCAGCACCTGGTTAAACATAATTCTTCCGGCAGTCGTTTCGATCAGATTGCCGGCAATTCTCACGGTAATGGTTTGCCTTAAATCGATAACCCCAATTTGGTAGGCCGTCATTGCCTCGCTAACGTCAGCAAAGACGCTTGTGTGGGGTTTTATTCTTGTGTCTTGGCTGGTTAGGTAATAAACACCCAAGGCCATTTCTTTGGTCGCGGGGGTGGCAATCGGCGAGCCGTCGGCAACACGCAGCAAATTCTTGTCGGCAAGCATGATGTCTATCGACTCCCTGATCGCTTCTTTACCTAAAGGAACGTGGACGGCCATTTGGTCACCGTCAAAATCGGCGTTAAAGCTTGAACAAACCGCGGGGTGAATCCGAATGGCGCTACCCTCAATCAAAACCGGGAAAAATGCCTGAATGCCAAGTTTGTGCAGCGTCGGCGCGCGGTTTAATAGTACCGGATGGTTAACCGTTACTTCTTCTAAAATGTCAAAAACTTCTGCGGGTCGCCTATCCAGCATGTTTTTGGCCGATTTAACGTTTGGAGCCAGCCCACGAATAATCATCTCCCGCAGGACAAAGGGTTTGAACATCTCCAAGGCCATTTCTTTGGGCAAACCACATTGGATCAAAGACAGTTCGGGGCCAACGATAATGACCGATCTACCAGAATAGTCCACCCGCTTACCCAGCAAATTCTGCCTAAATCGGCCTTGCTTACCTTTGAGCATATCCGAAAGGCTCCTTAGAGGCTGCCTGCCCCTGCCCCTTCTGGTTGCTTTCTTTTGGGACGCGTCAATTAAGGAATCAACCGACTCCTGAAGCATTCTTTTCTCGTTCCTTAGGATTATTTCCGGAGCACCCAGGTCGATCAAATGTTTTAATCGGTTGTTTCTATTAATTACTCTTCTGTAGAGGTCGTTTAAATCGCTGGTTGCAAATCTGCCTCCGGAAAGCTGAACCATGGGTCGTAAATCAGGCGGCAAAACAGGCAGCACTTTAAGAATAACCCAGGTGGGAGCAACCTTGGCGTCGCGCATGCCCTCAACCAATTTCAATCTCTTGGTTAGTTTGACGTACTTGGCGCTCTTTTTCTTGACGACCTCAATTTCTTTTCGCAAGTAACTTGAGAGTTTGGCCAAATCAACTTTCTCAAGAGCGGCCAGAATTGCTTCGGCTCCCATCTTGACCTCGAGGAAACTCGAGGCGCCGTAATAGGAGAGCTCATCGTATTCCTCTTCAGACAAAAACTCGTCAGCCCGGGCTTCTTTTGCCAGCTTTGCGAGCTTATCAAAAAGCTCTTTAGACCGGTCCAGGGTTTCTTTTTCTTCCTTGGCGACAGCGGTTTCTTTTTTCCTTGTATCGAGTTCAATTTCAGAAAGGGCCAGCGCCGCCTGTTCTTTGTCTTTAATCTTGTCTTCTACCTTTGTTTTCTCCTCCTCGGCCTGGGAGCTAATCAATTGCCTTCGCTCATCATAAGTTTGGTTAATCTCCAGCATTCGCTCTTCGCGGGCGGTTTGCAGGATTTTGATGGCTTCTTTTCTTTTGGCCTCGTCAACCGAAAGAATTAAATAGCGGGCAAAATATACCACTTGCTCTACAGCTCTGGGTGCAAGACCCAAAAGCAGTGAAACCTTTGAAGGGGCACCTTTAAAGTACCAAACGTGCAAAACGGGGGCAGCAAGGCTAATGTGGCCCATGCGCTCGCGCCGGACGCGGGACTGGGTAACCTCAACTCCACATTTATCACAAATTACTCCTTTGTACCTAATTCTTTTGTATTTGCCACAGTAACATTCAAAGTCTTTGGTCGGACCAAAAATCCGCTCGTCAAAAAGTCCGTCTTTTTCAGCTTTCAGAGTTCTGTAATTTATGGTTTCCGGCTTGGTGACCTCACCCCTGGACCAAGCTCTGATCTCGTCGGAAGATGCTAGCCTGATTTTTAGGGAACTAAAATCAGACAAAAGTGATAGATCAAGCAGCTTCTGTGCCATTTTCCTCCTCTCCTACTTGGCTCGCTAGTACTGCTCCTTTGGGTTCGATCGACAAGCCCAGAGAGTTTAATTCTCTAACCAAGACTCTAAAGCTTTCGGGAACCGTTGATTCTGGAATGGCTGTCCCTTTAACAATTGATTCAAAGGCCTTAGCTCTACCCAGGATGTCGTCTGACTTTATGGTCAGCATCTCTTGGAGTGTGTGGCTCGCACGGTGGGCTTCAAGTGCCCAGACTTCCATTTCACCCAGTCTCTGCCCACCCATTTGGGCTTTGCCTCCGAGCGGCTGTTGAGTTACCAAGGAATAAGGCCCGGTTGACCTGGCATGAGTCTTGTCCTCAACCATGTGCTTTAACTTCAGGATGTAGCCGATACCCACAACCGTGTCTTCTTTAAAGGCCTCCCCGGTCCTACCGTCGACTAATTTTGCCTTACCGCTTACCGGAAGCCCGGCGGCGGCAAGTTCACTGGCAATGGTTGCTTCCGGGACCTTGTCAAAAACCGGAAGAGCGGCTTTTTCGCCGGTCTTGGCCAGTGCCCAACCCAGATGGGTTTCCAGGAGTTGGCCCAGGTTCATTCTGGCCAGAACGGAAAGCGGGGAGATAATCACGTCAACCGGTGTCCCGTCGGACAGGTAGGGCATATCGGCAACCGGCAGGATCTTAGCGATAACGCCCTTGTTCCCGTGACGGCCGGCGACTTTGTCCCCCACCGTTACTTTTCTCTCCTGGGCAGCCTTGACAATTACCGTTTTGATAACCCCCGGACCCAGCTCGTCACCTTTGTTTTTGTCCAAGATATTGACATCAACCACAATCCCTCTTTCTCCGTGGGGAACCCGCAGGGATGTATCCCGAACTTCACGGGCCTTCTCGCCAAAAATAGCCCGCAGGAGCCGCTCTTCGCTGGTTAACTCCGTTTCCCCTTTAGGAGCGATTTTGCCTACCAGAATGTCATTTGGCCCTACTTCGGCACCGATGACCACAATCCCATCCGCCGAAAGGTTGGCCAGCTCACTTTCCGAAACGTTAGGAATGTCGCTTGTCAGCTCCTCGGGGCCCAACTTTGTCTCAACTACGTCCGCTTGATACTCTTCAATGTGAATCGACGTCAAAAGGTCTTCTTTCACCAGCCTGTCGGAAATCAAAATCGCATCCTCAAAACCGTAACCCTCAAATGAAGCATAGGCCACAACAAGGTTTTGGCCCAAAGCCAGCTCCCCGCCTTGGCAAGCGGGTCCCTCAGCCAGTAAATCACCCACTTTTGCTTTGTCTCCGACTTTCACCACAGCCCTTTGGTTGTAACAAGTCGAGTGCGCAGTCCGCCTAAATTTGGTAAGTTGGTAAACCTCTTGCTCCCCACCTGCAATTTTTAATTCAATTTTGTCGGCGTCAACGTAAGTTACTTCTCCTTTGGACTTGGCCACGGTTACCCTACCCATGGCTGAGGCTATTTCCTCTTCCATCCCGGTTCCTACTACCGGGGCACTGGGATTAACCAAAGGAACTGCCTGACACTGCATGTTGCTTCCCATCAGGGCTCTAATGCCGTCGTCGTGAGCTAAAAATGGAATTAGGGCCGCGGAGGCACCAAAAACCTGCCGGGGTGTCACGTCAATCAGGTCTGTTAGTTCGCTTGGCCCTTCGAGAAATTCGCCTTTATACCTGAAAGCTACCCGTTCTTGGTTTATATAGCCGTATCTATCCTGGTTAACTGCATTGTGAGTAATGCGGTATTCCTCTTCATCGTCCGCGGATAAATAGACCATCTCATTCGTAACTCTCACTCGCGCCTTTCCATCTTTCTTAACTTTTTCAAGCTTTCTGTAGGGCGTTTCGATAAAGCCGTATTTATTGACTTTGGCATAAAGGGCAAGATAAGTCACAAGTCCGATATTTGGGCCTTCCGGAGACCTGACTGGGTCGATTCTGCCGTATTGGCTAGAGTTAACGTCACGGATGGAAAAGCTGGCTCGCTCCCTCGTTATGCCCCCCGGCCCCAAGACCGAAACTCTGCGCAGGTTGTCTATTTCTGAGAGGGGGTTGGTGTCGTCGAGTATTGTTGAAAGTTGGTTGGAGCGGAAGAATTCGTTGATGGCTGCAATCAAGGGTCTTGCATTAATGAGGTTTGATGGAGTGGGCTTGTCATCCACCGAAACCAAGCTCATCTTTTCCTTAATTGAGCGCTCCAGCCTCAAAAGGCCCACTCGAAAAGCGTTTGTGGCCACGAGCTCACCAACTCGGCGCAAGCGGCGATTGGACAGGTGGTCAATGTCATCGACGCGGCCTTGGCCGTTTTGAAGACCAATCAGATAGGAAACAACTGCCACCAAGTCTTGCCTTGTCAGTACCCAGGTGGATTTAATGTTTGGCAAATCGAGCTTTAATCTCTTGTTTATCTTGTAGCGACCGACTTCTCCGAGATTGTAGCGCCGAGAGTCAAAGAAAAGGTTGTTAAAAAGTTCAATCGCATTGTCCAAAACCGCAGGCTCTCCGGGGCGCATTTTTTTGTAAATTTCAATTAGCGCATCTTCCCTTGATTTTGTCGAATCCTTGGCAAGTGTTGATTCGATATATTTGTGGTCGGCCTTTGTGTCAACTGCCCCAAAAGCATCTTTCATTTCCTGATCCGTTTCCAACCCTGCGGCCCGCAGTATTGTCGTGACCGGAATTTTTCTTCTCCTGTCAATTCTGGCGGCGATGACGTCATTTTTATTAACTTCCATCTCAAGCCAAGACCCGTGAAGTGGTCTTACCTCCGCTTTAAAAAGCATTCTTCCGGTTGAAATATCCCTGTCACCGGAGAAATAGACCCCGGGGGAGCGAACCAACTGATTAATGACCGCCCTTTCAACACCGTTGACGACAAAAGTCCCATGCGGAGTCATTTGTGGAATATCCCCAAGAAACACCTCCTGGCTAATTTCTTTTTGAGTTTTTTTGTTTTTGAGAGTGACTTTTACTTTAAAAGTTGAAGCGAAGGTTACCCCTTTAGTGCGGGCGGTTTCGGGGTCGGGGAAAGCGCCCTCGAGGCTATGCTCGCCAAAAGAAAGTTCCCAGTTTTTCCCGGTAAAATCATTAATTGGAGAAATTTCAGCAAGCTCGTCGGCGATGGCTTGGTTTACAAACCAATCCCACGACTCTCGCTGCACGAGAGAAAGGTCAAGCTTGGGCAAATCTTTTTCGGTTTTTCCAAAGTTTCGTCTTTTTGCTTGGGCCATGGGCGTGATTCCTGCTGAACACGGAAAAGTCCCGCTATAAGTAGCGGGATGAGCGTACTTTCACGTACGCCTAAAGTTATTATATAGATAAACTAACTCTTGTCAAGGACATCTGTCATTTCCGGCACACCCAGCAAAACTTGGATATCTCTTTCCGCACTACCTAGATTTTTTGTAGTCCCCCCTGCTTTTTGAACAATCAAATAATATCTGCCATCGCGTACTACACCATGGTTAGCATCCCTAACCAGAGTATTAACCTGAACTAGGTCACTCTTCAAAAAGAGCCGCTCAACTAAAAAACGTTTTCCGGATGGGTCTAAAAATAGTTGTTTTTCAAGTATCTGGTCTCCTTTATCAAAACGTGTCGCCTCAGTTCCATCAGGTTGCACCCCTTGATCCGCAAGACTTTCCGCCCAAGGGGGTAGTTTTCCTTTTGTGTCTTTCAGGTCAAATGCCCCCGAGCTTGGTGGAAATGGACGCTCAAATCTGGGGTACCGAGCACTTGCCGGTAAATCCCCCGGAAATGATGAACTCTCCCAACCCATTAATTCGCTCATCTTTTCACCCCCTTTCTAGACATAAAAAAAAGAGCCTTGCAGCTCTTTGGCTTTTTGACTTTATCGAAAACTTTTTTGCTCAGGTTCATGTGTTCACGCCCCTGAGAATTTAATATATTACTTTCCTAAATACTTTGCAATATTCAAATTGTGCCCCTCCAGAGACGTGGCATAGTGAATTTTTCCCTCAGTGTCATGAATATAATACCAATAGGGTGAGTCTTGGCTCCTTACTACCGCGGCAAGCGAAGACAACCCCGGACTGGCAATTGGTCCCGGCGGCAATCCGGCATATTTATAGGTGTTGTAACGTGAGTTTACCTCCAAATCATCTTTAGTTAATATTGGCCACCAGTTGTCGGCACTACCAACTACATATTGTACAGATGCATCAGCTTGCAGCGGCCAACCGGCGTCGAGTCTTTTAATAAGTATCCCGGCAACAATTGGGCGCTCCTCGTCAGTTATCGTTTCTCTTTCAATAATCGAGGCAAGGGTAACAATCTGAACCAAACTCAAACCCGTAGCAGGAATATCCTCTGTTAGATCAGCCATTCTTGTGTCAAAAGTAGAGCTCATGTAGGCAACCACGGCCGAGGCTGAAGCCTCTTTGGGAAAAAGGTAGGTATCAGGAAAAAGCATGCCCTCTTTGTTTTTGGTAAGGGCTAGAAACTCACTGCGAAAGGCAGTGGCAGAGGAGCTTTCAAGTTCTAAATTTGCTATGTATCTCTCAGCAATTTCCTCACGCCTTAGGCCCTCAGGAATAGTAACCCAAACTTCATCTGGATCTTTTAGCAATTCCCTGACTATCTGGGCCAGTGTCAAGTTATTGGCAATGCGAAACTCGCCGGCCTTGATTTGTCTGGAAACACCCGTAACTCCCGCGTAAAACTTAAAAGCAAAAGCGCTTTTTACTAGTTCTTCTTTCCTGAGATTGTTTGCAATTTGGGTCGCTGAGGCACCCTTTGGAATAACCAACCGCACTTGGGATCCATCTGCCTTGGGTGCTCCTGAGACACCCTTCCACCAAACCAGTCCCGCGATAATCAATACCACTGGGATCAAAAGGAGTAAGGCTAACTTTTTCATAGCGAAGCTGTTATTCATCTAGACTTCTTCAAGAAGAGCTCTGCGATATCTCTTGGTTTCGGGGTCCATGATAAAGATCCTTCCACAAGTACAGATTACTTTATAAGTCCCGTCGTTCCTTCTGGCCTTTTTCATGGTGGACAGTTCCTTGCCATCACCCACACACCGCCCTTGACTCAAAAGCCACGCCTGAATGGGAGCAATGACATTTTTAAGCATTGTCTAAATAAGATTGTAGCATAATTGTCGCCGCAAATGCATCTTCCATATTTTTTCTTTTTTTTCTTGAAATACCGGCCGAGATTGATAGCGCCCGGGCGTCGGCAGTAGTTAAAGTCTCGTCGTGGTAATCAACCGGTATATCAATTTCTTTTGCCAAATTCTTGCCAAACTCACGGGCCGCGAGCGCACTTTCATTTTCCGAAACTCCAATCACTATTTTGTCTACTTTTTCTACTTTTACTACCTGTCCTACTTTTTCAAGAAGTCTATCTGTTGGCACTACTGCCAATGGCGTGGCGAGATTTGCCTCGGCCAGCGCCAGACCTGTTTTTTTTCTTCCCCAATCAATTCCTAGTAACCTCATAATTGTTTTGAGTCGTAAGGGGCACTACTCTGGCTCTGACAATCAAGCGCTTTGGTTTCAATGGATGCCCCGGTGGTACACAGGTCACAAGCGTCAAAAAAGAATCGCTAACGTTTTGCTCGAGAATCTCAATGTCTGTTGGCCTAACTTCAAACAAATCTTCAACCCTGTACCTATAGTTTACTCCATCGTAAGACACCTGGATTTCATCGCCTTCCTCAAGGGTGGGAAGGGTTGAAAAAATCGATAAATAATTTTTGGGGTCATAAAATTGGGGCAGAATCGAGTGGCCAAAAATGACGGCGTTGCCGCGTTTGCCTGGAACTGCGGTACCGGGATATTGAATCAGGCTTTCGTCCAAATTTTCCCCTCCAATAGCCACGGTCGCATCTTTAATTCTTAACTTGGGAATTGAAAGCGTGTAGTACTTCACATTTTGACTCGTGAAGTCGACTTCTTTTCCTCCAACGAACCAGTTACTGGCCTTGGTGTAATCCGGCACAGCATAGACGCTGTTTCCAGTCGGGATCGGCGAAACAAAATCTGACTTTGAAGAGACCGTTCCCAAGTTATAAGCGATGATCGGCAAAACAACCGACGCCAAAATGACCACCCCGGCAAATCCGTTTACGAGCGCTACAATCCTTAAAACTTTTTTTTTCTTGGTCGGTTTTCCTAGAAGAATTCTTGCCTGCTCGATAAGCTCGTCTTGATTCATCTGTCGGCAGAAATTTCTATATCAATATTTTTAACCATTCTTGGTAATGTCCCCAAACGCCCCGGTAGTTTTGGTTTTGCCTTGATCTCGGCTCGAACAAAGCCGGGGAGAGACCGCTGCAAGTACTCCTGGGCTATCTTGGGATACTTACCCGCAATATTTTTGACAATGTCTTCAATTGCCACTTCCGGTAATAGGTTGGCAACAATAGATACCTCCACCTGCCAAACATCATCCTCGACATCCTCAAAACTAAATTCGTAAATTATCTGCTCTTCCCGCAGGACAAATCCCTGTGGCACTTTGCCTTCCAGATAATGCTTAACTAGTTGGGCGAGGGAGGGTTTGTTTACTACTAACCCAACAACTTCTGCCTCCATTGCAAGCTTTAGGGTAGAGGTCTCATCACCAACTTTGTTACTAAAATCAGTAGCCGAGCTTTCGGCTTGCAGGGCATCGTCCACCAAAATCTGATCCGCACTCACTTTGTTTTTAAGTTCCTCCACTGCCTCACTTGTCAGCTCATCCAAAAGCTCTTCTTCCAATTTTGTTCTGTCTTCCTCCGTCACCGTTGCTATCTCACGGCTAGAGCCGCCCGAAAAGTCTCCGGCCGCAATGGCATCCACGTCACTTTTTGGATAATTCCCCACTTTTAAGGTTTCGTCTTTTGCTAAGTTGTACTCCGCCCCCACGTCGGAGGCGGTAACGTCAATTTCTTTGGTTCCGGGGGAAGAGGGTGAAACCGCGGCTGAAACACTCGCAGCAGAGTCAGTGGTAAATTCCAAGTCGTTCGGACCAATTAAAGTGGTCCCCGCAGACAATTGCACGGAAGCGGCTGTGCCATTTCTAATAGTTACTGTTCCTTTTGCCTTCTCACCCACTTTCTTCGACCCGGTGGTCGAAGTTGTTTTGTCCCCGGAAGCAGTCACTGAAACGGTGGACCCCGGAATCATATTCTTGTCGTAGTTTGCGCTGTTTGCACTTGTGTCAATTGAAACAACTTGGCTTTCCTCGAGTTTTTGCGGAGCAACATAGATGACCACTGTTGCCTTTGGCAAAAACCACCATGCAACAAAGCCCGCAACCAGGGCAACCAGAAGTACTACTAACCCGGAAATAAACATTCGCTTTCGTGGGAAAATAGAAAACAGTGAGAAAACACTCCTAAAGTTATTGGTTATGTTGCCAAATTTAATCCGTGGAGCTTTTGGCTCACTGGGAAATTGTGCAGCAACCTCCTGGTCGTTCCTGCTCTGAACCTCCCCTACATCCTGATTAACTACAAAACCCATCTCGTTAGCTGTTTGCTCTTTACCTTCCTCCTCTTCAACAGAAACACTTGTTGCCTCCCCCATTTCCGCAGCACCGGCAAGGGAAACCGCTACCACCTTTGATTTTGGATCCACAATCTCAACTTTAGGAGTGTGAAGCAAATTCACTTTGTCCCTGAAGCTCTCCCAGTTAGCGGCACTAATTGTTTGTCTTGCATCTTCAAGTTCACCTTGCCTGCCATCATACAAAAGAAATCTTGAAGGCAGCGTTTCCTTTGTCCCAAACCTGGCTAACCCTTCCGCAATGTCATCCGCAATGGAAACACTTCTTGCCACCACAAAGTTCCCAGCAAAAACCCCGAGTTTAAAAAGTGAAATGTCCAAATTTGACTCATTGATTCCCACGACCACCGCACTGACCGGGCTACCCTCTTTGTTTTTGTAATAGTGGGCAATCGCCTCGGAAAGAACTACAAAACCAACCGGTTCCAAGGAGAGCTTGGAGCAAATCTCACTTATTCTATCCAGATGTTCCTTTTTAATCTCGCCGCCCTCTACCCAAGACGGGGAAACACCAAAGACAGTTTTGGATGGTTCCAAGGCCTCTTCCGGTAGAATGCTAATAGCTGAGGAAAGGGCTGTATCAGCCGCGTCAATAAGATTGCTGTCTGCTTCCCAGTGTGTAGCCGAACCCACGGCATACACCCTTGCACTTTTGTCTTCCAGGGTCCAAACGGAAGCTTGAACCCAGGTTGGTTCAATTACGAGCGACCAAAAAAAATCTTTCTTCATTGGGCAGTCTGGCTCACATAAATTCTTCGCACACCAGCAGCGAGAGATTCTTCCTTAATTATTCTAACACGCCCAATCTCACCTGTCGCTGCCACATGTGGCCCGCCACAAATTTCTTTTGAGAAATCACCAATTGAATAAGCTTTTACTTTCTCCTTGTAGCGTTCACTAAAAAAGCCTAAAGCTCCGCTATCTAGTGCCTCCTTAACCGTCATTGTTTCAGCCTTCACCGGCAAATTTTTGGTTATTCGCTCATTAACCATCTCTTCGACTTTCTTAATTTCTTCATTCGTCAATTTCTTGGAGTGCGAAAAGTCAAAGCGCAGGCGCTCACTTGTAATATTGCTGCCCTTTTGTTGGACGTGCTCCCCTAACACTCGGCGTAAGGACTCATGCAACAAATGCGTGGCTGTATGGAACCTCGTTGTTTCCTCACTTTTGTCAGCCAACCCACCTTTGAACATCCCTCCCGCCGCAGTTCTTGATTTCTCCTTGTGCTTTTCAAATTCAGCTTCAAATTTATCCTTGTCGATCCTTTGCCCTTTCTCAGCAAAAATCTCCTGGGTAATCTCAAGAGGGAAGCCATAGGACTGGTAGAGATCAAAAGCTTTCTTTTCATCAATTTTTTTGATTTTTTCCATTTCTTTTAGTCCCCTGTCCAGTGTTTTGCCGAATCGCTCAACCTCCTCCTCAACAACCTGTCTTACGCCGTCAGTAAAATCAAAACTCAAATCAGTTTTTTGCAAATTACCCTTGAGATTGCGCATCTTGACCGCAGCCCGGCGAATCAACCGCCGCAAAACATATCCCTGTAGTTTGTTTCCCGGTACCACATCTGTCTTGACCAGTGCCTCACTGGCTCGTATGTGATCAGCTACAATTCTCATTTCCCTCTGAAAACTATCGTAACTTTTGCCTGTCAACGCCTCCAAAGGTCCAATAAATCTTTGAAAAACATCAATTTGGTATAAATCCGGATTGTCGTTTACAGCCATTACCAAGCGTTCCAATCCACCGCCGAAATCAACATTCTTGTTCGGTAACTCCCCTAAACCATCTTTAGTTTTCTTGTAGACCATAAAAACTGAATTACCTATTTCCAAAAATCTTCCACAGTCACAATTTGGATGACATTTTTCTCCAAACTTTTTATCATGCTTTATGCTTTCAAACTCATAAAAAACTTCCGAGGTCGGTCCCCCTATTTCATTTATGGGCATTTGCTCAGGCGTGCCAGATCGACTCCACCAGTTTTTTTCAGCCGGGTAGTAAAAAATTCTCTCTTGGCCGATTCCAATTTTTTTCCATATTTCGACTGATTCTTCATCCCGAGCAACCCCGCCGCCTCCCTCAAAAACTGTAATCCAAAGCTTTTCTCTTGCCAAACTAAGCCCTTCAGTAAAAAACTCCCAGATCCAGTTAAGTTGCTCTTCCTTAAAATAATCACCCAAGCTCCAGTTGCCTAACATTTCGAAATAGGTTAAATGTCGATTATCACCGACCTCTTCGATATCAACAGTTCTAATGCTTGGCTGGGAGTCTACTAAACGTTTCCCTTCGGGATGTGTTTCCCCCATGAGATAGGGTACGAGGGGCTGCATACCGGAGCTTGTAAAAAGAGTTGTTGGGTCGTTTTCCAGTACCAATGGGGCCGGTGTGATCCTTTTGTGTCCCCGTGCCTCAAAAAACTTCAGGTACTTTTCTCGAACCTCATCCGTCGTCATGCTCAGATTATACAGCAATCAGACTTGATTTTCTCCGTGGCTCTCCATCTTCTTGCCCTTGCGGAACATTTCCAGAACCCCCGTTAACTTTTCCGGTCTGATTAATCCTCCACCCAAAATGGAATCTTCAAGAATTGAATTTAATCTGTGGACTGCTTTCCTCAAATCCAAAACTATCAAAAAAACCTGTGCCCCAACAACGATCAAAAGGATTGTCAAAATAACCACAACTATGATTAGTAATGTCTGTACTCCAGTCATTGTTCTGATTCTACTACAATTTTGCGAATTATTTGTATCTCCTTTCCAGAAAGGGATCGGGCGACGACCGAAATCTCTTGGGTGATGTCACTAAGCTCGATTTCGGCCTCAAAAGACCCATCTTCGTTGACTAGGACCGGCTGGTTATTGACCGTCACTGTCACATCTTTTTTTGTCTTTCCAGCCACCCTAGTCGTGCCATCAATGATTGTCTCACCTTCTTGGGGCATTTCAATTTCTAACCGAGGTGGCCTGGTAAAGCTCCAGTACTGAGCAGTTAAATAGCCTAAGACTGCCAAAATAACAACAGATATTCCAACCAAAAAAGTGAGCCGTGGGCTCCAGGCAAACTCGCGACCGACATCCGGTTTGGGATTGACTGCAATTTTGGCTGGTGGGTAGTCCCTTTTTAACAGGGCCACGGCATGCACCGGATTAAGATCAAGATGCGAGGCAATGCTTTTTACAAATCCGGAAACCACAGCCAAATTAGGTAACTCTCGCCAGTCCTCTTTTTCAATCGCCAAAATAAACCCCTGCTTTATCTTAGTCAGGCGTTCCAAGGCAGAGAGTGTAAGGCCTTTTTGGATGCGGGCATCTTTGATCACTGTTCCCAGCGTCCTCATGAAGTGCCACTTAAGTATTCCTCGGGGTTTCTAATTAATATTTCTCTTGGTTTAGAGCCCTCAGCCGGGCCAACAACTCCCGCAGCTTCCAGCTGATCCAGAATCCTCGCTGCTCTTGCGTAGCCGACTGAAAGTCTTCTTTGTAAGAGAGACGCGGAAGCCCGATCATACTGACAAACAATCTTCACCGCCTCAGAAAACAAATCATCCGCGTCGCCGTCCAAGCCATCGACAGTTGTCCGACCGGATTTGCTCATCGTCGTTACCTCTTCGGTGTATTGAGGAGTAACGCCCTGATTTTTAAGGAAGCTAACCAACTCCCCCACTTCTTTGTCAGTTACATAAGCACCCTGAATTCTGACTGGTTTGGCCTGTTCGGGAGGCAGAAAAAGCATGTCGCCGCGGCCCAGCAACTTTTCTGCTCCCTGGGTATCCAGAATCACTCTGGAGTCAACCTGACTGGCAACCGCAAAAGCAATTCTTGAGGGAATATTGGCTTTAATCAAGCCCGTAATGACGTCAACCGAGGGTCGCTGGGTAGATAGCACCATGTGAATGCCGGTGGCCCGGCTCATCTGGGCAATCCGGGTTACGGCGTCTTCCACTTCGGCCGGAGAAAAAAGCATTATATCGGCCAGTTCATCGATAAGGAGAATAATGTATGGGAGGGCCTGAAAACCGGACATTTCGTTGTACGCGTCAATATTTCTCGCGCCGGCCTGGGCAAAAAGTTTATATCTCCTATCCATCTCAGCCAAAAGCCACCTTAAAGCCGAGATGACTTTTTCCGGCTCAACAATTACAGGAGATAAAAGATGTGGAATACCATTGTAACCGGTTAGCTCCACCCTTTTGGGGTCAACCAAAATAAGCTTGAGTTCGGAAGGGCTGGCCCTAAAAAGAAGGGAAGAAAGAAAAGCGTTAACGCAGACCGACTTCCCCGAACCGGTTTGACCGGCAATAAGAACGTGCGGCATTTTGGCAATGTCGGCAACCATTGGCTTACCGGAAACATCCAAGCCCAAAGCTACTGTTAACTTTGAATCCCTTTCTTTCATCTCCTCGGAGGCCATCATCTTCCCCAGCGGTACAAATTCGGGTTGTTTGTTTGGAAGCTCGATCCCCACCAGGGAACGCCCGGGGATGGGTGCCTCGATTCTTATCGTTCCAGTCGGGGCCGCAAGAGCCAACGCCAAGTCCCGCTCCAAAGCCGTAATTTTGGTTAACTTTGTCCCAAGCGCGACTTCAATGGCGTATTGGGTAACGGCGGGCCCAAGATTAACCTCCACCACCCTGGCGGTAATGCCAAATGACTCAAGGGTTCGCTCAATTATGGCGGCGTTGCCCTTGATGTCTCCGCGGTCGGCCTTGCCGGCAGGAGCGTCAGACAAAATGCTTATCGAAGGATATTTCCAGACCTTATCCTCCCCCGGAACGTTGCTGACCAATTTTTGCGCAAGCTCACCCTCCTCACCCAGCTTGCCGGCAGATCTCGAGCTTTGACTCGCCCCACCTACGACTTTTATGTCCTTTCTGCCCGATAATTTCCCACCCACTTGTTGTAAATCTTTGTTTCCAATCAGATAGCCTCTGATGGTAACTAACAAGTCAGTCATAAACTGCACGGCCTGATCGACAGAGGTGTTAAAAAGAATAACCAAACCTACAAAAGTAGTGCCCAAAAGAACTATAAAAGCACCCGCCTTGGTAATCAGGGCCGCAATCGACTCCCAAGCATAAGTTCCCAAAATCCCCGCCCTTGCGATAGAGGCAACGGAAACAAAAAAAAGCAAGAAACCCACAAGGACATTGGGTTGGCTCAGGGGGATTTTGATTTTGGTAAGTACAAAGCCGAAAGACAAAAAAATGAAAGGGAGAAAAATAGTCGTCCAGGAAAAATAGTGAACCAGGTAGTCATTGAGCCGGACCAGTATCGCCCCCTGGCGCGAAAATGAAACAACCACTAATCCAGCAAGGGCAAAAAAGGCAATTTGGGCGATTGAATAAACCGTCGACCTTTTAAGCCTTAAACCAAATGAGCTTTTGGGCGGTCTGCCCCTTCGCCCACCGTGACTCTTTCTTTTCTTCTTTGACATAACAAGTACATTATAGCCTGAAGTCCTAAATCTCAACAACTACGGGAAGGATCATGGGGTGGCGGCCAATTTCCTTTTCAAAGAGTTTCTCAAGATATGCAATAGTCATATCTTTAATTACACTCCTGTCGAAAGTTTTGAGCCTACTAATTTGCTGCACTAACCCTTTCCTCGCGCCCTCAATTAGCCCACGGCTTTCTTTCTGAAAGACAAACCCGCGGCTAATGATGTCCGGGTTACAAACCAGATTCCGTTTTCTTCTGTCCACCTGAATCAAAACCACCACCACACCATCCTTCTGCAATACCGCCCGATCAGCCAAAACTCTTCTACCTACGTCTCCCACTCCTGTGCCATCAACTAAAATTTCTTTTGCTTCTACCCTCCCGGCTCTTTTGGCCTGACCATTCGAAAACTCGACTACCTCACCATTTTTAAGTTCAAAAACTCTGTTTTTGTCCACTCCCTGACCAGCTAGTAAATCCCTAAAGCCGCGCATGTGCCTTACTGTTCCCCCTGTCGGAATGAAGTACTTGGGCTTGACGATGGAAACCAGCTTTTTAATATCTTCCTGCCTGCCGTGCCCGGAAACGTGCAGACCTTCGGTCCGGTCGTAAAAGTAGACATCGGCATTTGCTTCAATTAATCTATCGACGAGGTAGTCGACAGCCTCTTTTGATCCCGGAGGAGCAGGATCGGAGGAAAAAATAACCGTATCATTTTCCTGAATTTTCAAAAATTTGTGCTCGCCGTGGGCCAGCCTATAAAGCGCACTGCCCGGCTGACCAAAACTGCCGGCAATAATGTACATCGCTCTTTGCGGTTCTACACCTTTGGCAGACCGAAGATCCAGGGCTTGGTCATCTTTATATTTCAAAAATCCAAGTTCGTGGGCGGCTAAAGCTTTCTTCTCTACTGATCTACCGACGTACACCGCTTTTCTTCCCAGCTTTTCAGCTGTGTCCATGGCAATTTGCATTCTTGAAATACTTGAAGAAATAGTCGTAAAAAAGATCGCCTTCTTAGCCTTGGCCATTATCCCCTCAATGGTTGGAATTACCGTTTTCTCCGACTCGACAAAGCCTTCCTTGTAAGCGCCAAGGCAGTCGCTGGCCAGGCTTAAGACTTGCTTTTCGGTAGCCAGTTTTCTGGCCTTTTCTTCGTCAAACAAAAAACCGTCAATGGGATCTTGTTCAAACTTATACTCGGCAACGTGGAAGACTCTTCCTTCGGGGGTGTCGATGGCAAAACCAACCGCGTCGGGCATGGAGTGGGGAACCCTAAAAGGAGTAATTAAAAACTCCCCGATTTTGACCGTTTCGCTATCGGGGTTAAATTGATAAAGCTTGGCATCCTTTATGTCCGAGTCGGCAAGTTTGTCTTTAATGAAAGCGGAGACTAGCTTGGTTGAATAAACCGGAACGTTGACGTCTTTTAACAAAAAGGGTAAAGCACCAATATGATCTTCATGCCCGTGGGAGATCAAAATCCCCCTTAGTTTATGTTGATTTTTCCTAATATATGAGAAGTCGGGAATAACAAGGTCGACTCCAAACATTTCGGAGTCGGGGAAGCCAACGCCACAGTCGACAATCATCATATCTTTGTCCGTTTCATAAACGTAGAGATTTTCGGTGACTGCTGTGGTACCTGAAAGGGCAATAAACTTTAAACTCATACTAATTTCATCTGCTCCAACTTTATCTTATCATCAACCAACTTGTCGCGGCTTTCAAGAACGTCTTTCAAGACTACAAAGTCGCGTAGCATTTTTGCCTTGACATCCCCATTCCTGAGAGCCGCGGCTGGATGGTACATTGGGACGACAATTATTTTTTTATCTTTCCAACTAACTTCTTTGGGTTTACCGTGGACACTGCTAATAAAAACTCCGGGTAAAAATTTGGCCATTGAAAACCGGCCCAGAGTGACTATAACACGCGGTGCCAAAATGTCAATAATTCCGTCAATGTAAGGACTGAAAGCCTCAATTTCATCAGGATTTGGATCACGGTTCCCTGGTGGTCGATACAGCACAACATTTGTAATGAAAACATCACCTCGAGGTACTTCAATAGACTGAAGCGCTTGATCGAGAAGTTTTCCGGCATTACCAACAAAAGGAATGCCTTTGACGTCTTCCCAATAACCTGGGCTTTCCCCCAACATAAGTATCTGGGCTTGGGCATTTCCCGCCCCGAAAACCAGTTTTGTCGCCCCCTCAAATTTCGGCAGTTTTTTATCAGCCAGTGCCTTCTCCCGCAGCTTAATTAATTTCTCCCTCTTCGTCACTTTTAAAATTATACCACCAAAAAGTTATAACATAGATTATGCAGGTTGAAGTTGACCAATCGGGCCGCATCGAGGAAACCAATAGAGATACAATAATTGCTCTGGCTAATAAGGATTTTGGGGTTAGCCTGCGAATCCCGGCCGAGACAAAAAGACAACTTCAAAAAATCTTTCGCAAGCAAGGTCGACCAAAATTTTTCGCGATACGCGTGTTTTCTGTTGCGGTGGCCATATTACTCCAAAAATCAAAGTTAAAACCCCAACTTGTAATAATTGACATCGAATATCCAGGACACAATCAAACAATTAAAAGCATCATTGGGGAAGTCTTAAAAGACACGATTGACATTGAATTCAGAAATATCGGCAAACAGTCTCCTGCCCACAAAGTAGCCTATCTTACTTACAAAAAGAAGTTGAAAGAAAATTGGAGAGTAAATTTCCCGGAAATCAGAAAGCTTGCAATAAGAGAAAGCGACCGAGAGTCCTTGCGGACCTAAAGAACTGTTACACCAGGAGTGATTACCTGGATTCGCAGCCCGCTCGGTCAAAATTATGATAGCAAAACAAGACCCCCAAGTCAAGCTATTGTGGTATAAATTCCTTGGCGTTGGTGGGGGTGATTTTAATAGTTTGAGTTTTGCCTTCGACAATTTGGCGAGCCACTTTGCGGACGACGCCGTCAATCGTCCGCTCCAACGTTCTTATCCCAGCGTCAAAACCCAGGGGGCGGACAATCTGCGGCCAGACTTCTTCGTCAAAGGTGAGTGCTCCTTGGGGAATCCCGGCGGCTTTAAGCTTCTCCGGCAAAACGTAGTTTTTGCCAATGGTGATTTTCTCATGGTCGGTGTAGGAAGGCATGGCCAGGGGTTCAAGACGGTCCATAACGGCCGTGGCAATATTGGTTGTATTGTTGGCCGTGGCGATAAAAAGGACTTCCGAAAGATTAAAAGGAAAGTCAATGTAGTGATCAACAAAGGCGTAATTTTGTTTGGGGTCCAAAAGCTCAACCAAAACCCCCATAATCGAGGCGCGGCCCTCATCAGTCACACGGTCAATTTCATCCAGCAGTATGACCGGATTGCGGCTGCCGGCAATTCTTAGAGCTTTGATAATTTTTCCAGGCTCCGCCTCAGGGTGCATCCGAGACTGGCCCCGCAGGTCCAGAGGGCTGCCCATCCCACCAAAGGGGATACGAGCTAATTTGCGGCCCAGAGCTTCGGCTATGGAGACGGCAATGGTTGTTTTACCGGTACCAACGAGTCCTACAAAACAAAGAATTGGAGCGCGGTAGACCTCTTCACCCTCGCCTTTCTCCTGTTTTAATTTCATGACACTCATGTATTCGATAACCCTATCTTTAATTTCCTCAAGGCCATAATGGCGGCTGTCAAGAACTTTCTTGGCGTGGGCGAGGTCAAGAAGATCCTGGGTTTTTGTTTCCCAGGGGAGGTTGACAACCCAATCGATATAGCGGTTCACGCTGTCAAACTCGGGCAGAAAAGTCGGGGAATTGGTGAGCCGGGCCAACTGGTCCAAGCGAGTTAAGATATTCTCCTTTAAATCCTCCGGAAGCTGGACAGACTTGACCTTTGTACCCAAATCGGTAATTTGACTGGCAGCTGACTCCACACTTTTAATATATCAGCTTCTGGGACGGGAGTCAGTATTAATCAAGCGGCTGGTGGGGAAATGGGGACCGGATGAACGGGTATCAAACTTGCGATTTCGGTCAAAGCCCCTACTTGGGCCTCGGAAATCTCGTCTGCCACCGTTTCGGTTTCCCCCCATACTACTTGGTCTTTCTCTGGCTTTGGTCGCATCCAAGATCATCGAGAGGCTAATTTTACCCTCTTTGTCCGGCTCTTTAACTCTTACCTTGACGCTGTCACCGACTTTGACAATCTTAGTTACGTCCTCGACAAAACCTTCACTCATTTCAGAGACGTGAACCAGGCCCTCTTTGCCCGGTAGTATTTCGACAAAGGCTCCATAGGGCTCAACCCGGGTTACTTTGCCTTCATAAATCTCACCGGGAACGGCTTCTTTCATCATGTTTTCAATCGCACTAACGGCTGCTTCAACCGCTTGCTTGTCTTCAGATGAAACGCTGACCTTACCCTCGTCGTCGACGTCAATTTGAGTAGCCGTATCGGCCATGAGCTTTTTGATCACTTTTCCACCAGGACCAATGAGTTCCCCAATCTTTTCGACAGGAATCGTAACCATTTTGATCTTTGGGGCATTTTTGGCTACTTCATCCCGGGGTTTAGCGATAGTCGCAAGCATTGACTCTAAGATCTTACTTCGTGCGACTTTCGCCTGGGCCAGAGCGTCAGTAAGCATCTCAACCGTCAACATCAGGGCCTTTACATCCAATTGAAGAGCGGTGATGCCGTCTTTTGTTCCTGCAACTTTCAAATCCATGTCACCACTGCCGTCCTCTAACCCAGTGATGTCGGTTAGCACTGCAAAGCTTTTTTCGTCTTCGACGATAATGCCCATGGCAATTCCCGAAACGGGGGAGGCAATTGGCACACCCGCGTCCATCAGCGAAAGAGTTGAACCACAGACGGAGGCCATGCTTGTTGACCCATTAGAGGACAAAATTTCGGTCACAACCCTAATGGTGTAGGGGAAAACTTCTTGTTCAGGAATAACGGGGGTTAGCGCTTTTTCAGCTAACGCTCCGTGGCCAATCTCCCGACGGCCGGGACCGGTAAACCGGCCAGTTTCGCCGACCGAGTAGGGGGGCATGGAATAATGGTGAATATAGCGCTTGGTTTCAAAGCCCTCGGCCGACTCTAAATGCAGCTCCAGAGCCGGAGAGGCCAAGGTTGTAACTGTCAGAGCCTGAGTCTGGCCTCTTTGAAAAATGGCTGAACCGTGGGTTCTGGGCAAGATCCCTATCTGGCTTGAAAGAGCCCTTAACTCATCGTGACCTCTGCCATCTGGCCGCTTACCGACAAGAATCATTTTCCGTACCTCGCTTTTGAACAATTTATCAAAAACTGCCGCTGCCGATCTTTTTTCATCCGGACTACTAAAGGAGTCCGTAACCGCCCTTTTAAGGCTGTCATATTCAGCGTAGCCGGCCTCTTTGGTAGACATCTTGCCAGCCAGATCCTTAAATTTATCTCCCGCTAAATCTTTTACTTTTTTGACTAAACCCTTGTCTTCAACTTCTTTGGCTAACCCCTCTTTCTTAACACCTGTGGCGGCGGCAAGCTCGTTAATGAGCTTAATTACTTTCTTATTCTCACCCTCTGCCTCCTTTATACCGCCAATCACCTCTTCCTCGGTTACCTCATTAGCCCCATTTTCGATCATCACAATCGCGTCATTTGTTGAGGAGACAATTAGCTCCATCTTTGATTTCTCAAGCTGTCCTTCCTCGGGATTTACTACATACTTGCCGTCGATTAACCCCACTTTTGTAACCCCGACAGGACCGCTCCAGGGAATGGGGGAAACCGCAATCGCAGCAGAGGCCGCAGCTGCGGCAGGAATGTCCGGGCTATTTTCAAAATCAACTGACAAAACAGTCAGTACCACTTGCACATCTTTCTTGTAATCTGAAGGGAAAAGAGGTCTGATTGACCTGTCAACCAGTCTCGCCGTTAATATTTCTTCGTCCAGGGGCCTGCCCTCTCTTTTTACCCAGCGGCTGCCTTTAATGCGGCCACCGGCATAAAACCGTTCCATGTATTCAACCGAAAGCGGGAAGTAGTCCAATTCCTGCCTTAAGGGGGCAGAAACAACCGTGGCCAAAACAACTGTCTCGCCATATTGGGCCATCACGGCCCCGCTGGCTTGGTTTGCTACGTGCCCTGTGGACAAGGTTAGCTTGCGGCCACCGATTTCAATTGACTTTTCGATTTTCTTCACTTCTTTAATCCTAAGCTTTTTGTGAGGTTCTTATAGCGCTCCTCGTCACGCTTTCTGAGGTAAGAGATTAACCTTCGCCTCTTTGCTACCATACTTAACAAACCTCTTCTTGAGTGGACGTCTTTTTTGTGTTCACCCAAGTGTGCCGTGAGCTTGTCAACTTGTAAAGAGAGTAGTGCAATTTGTACCTCTGGAGAACCCGTGTCACCTTTCTCGCGCGCGTACTTTTTAATTAACTCTTTCTTCTCGTCTTTCTTTAACGCCATCTTGTCATGCTACTTCCGAGTAGTCCCGAGCGACGTTAAAGGAGTCGAGGGATAACCCAGATGTACACCGAGTCTGATAATATCATATGCTTGTGCCTTTGTAAATCTTTGGTTCTTCAAGCCAGGACGGGGGAGCAGATGGTACAGCACCCGTAGGAAAGTCCTGGGCACGCGGGGCATCCTGTGGCACTCTCCTACCTCCGGTCGACATCAGGTCAGCCGCCATTTGGAAAGTCTGGGCGGTCACTCCTGCAGCACTAAAGTTGCCGCTTCCTGCTTCAAGCCCCATCATGAGATTGGTGGCAACATCCGGATCAAGAGCAAAGCCAGCTTCCTTCAAAAGATTGTAAACGGCTTCAGCAACCGCCGATCCGGGCCTTGCAAAAGAAATCACTTGCTTGCCAGCAATATCCACTTGGGTGGTTCCAATATGAAGAATTTTTGCCTCAGCCGTTTCCTCTTTGGTAAGTAAGGGGAAATGATTTTCATTTGCCCCACCAACTAAGATAATCGTTTCAGCCGAAATCCCGCCATAAACCAGGTCAACCTGATCCCTTGCTGGCGAGGAAAAGCCACTCTTTGGAATGACGGTCAAGTTAAACTCGCTGTTAATCACGTCATATGAAACTTTCTCAATATTATCGGCCTTGTAACCGCTAAATTTAATGGTTAAGTTTTTGTTCCCGGTTTCCTGACTTATCTTATTGACTCCAACCAGACGATTAAATTCAACCGTCATCGGTGTCGGAGAAGAGATGGTGGCTTTTGTTCCCAGAGCCAAGTACAGCGCAAGGCCCGAGCCCACGGCGTCAAAATCGGGGTTAGTGGGTAAAAGAACAAGAACTGACTTTGCGTCAGTCACTAAATTTTTGAATGAATTCTCCATATATCTTATCCTGCGACCGATAGTATCACATCTCCCTTTTTGAAATCAAGCTGGGGAACAAAAAGTATTCCAAACTCTTCTCCACCACTTACTTTTTCAACGTCTTCCCTGAGTTTTTTTAAAGAAAGAATTTTCTTTGCTTCCCCTATTTTTTCTTCACCGCGGTAGATAGACAATTTCGAATTTTTGTCAATCTCGCCCTCCAGCATACGAGAGCCAGCAATTTTTTTGTCATTAAAGGGGAAAATGTTAATGATTTCAGCTTTGCCTAAAACTTTAACCTTTTTACTTTCAATTATTTGGCTAAGTTGGTCAAAAAGCTCATAAATAATGGTGAAACTGTAGATTTTTACGCTTTCCGTTTTTGCCAGGGTTCTAATTTGTAATGCGGGTTTTACTTCAAAGGCATAAATGTCAGCTCCGCTCGCCTTAGCCAAAAAAACGTCCGAATCAGTAATTTCACCCACGCTCCCCGCAATCGCCTGAACTTTCTCGGGTAAATTCTGGATAACTGCCTCCAGAGCCCCCGCATTTGAAGCTTTAATTAAAACCAACACTTCACCTTTCTTAGAAATACTTCGAGTTTCCTTTTTTTCCTCTGGTCTATCTGACTTCTCCGATACGTCGGATTTAGCAAGAGGGGAGCCGACTGCAGGAAGGTGGCCAAAGCCTAAAATAAGCGCAGCCTGACCGGGTAAAACTTCTCTCACAGACTTTTGTTGGTAATCAAAAAGTGCTTTCACTTTACACGTCTGATTGCCCGCTTTAACCGTTTCCCCCACGGCCAACTTGCCGTTTCTAACGACAACTGTTACCAGGCTTCCCCTCTTGTCTTTCCCGGTTTCAACAACGACAGCCTCAAACTTACTCTCAGCATCGCTTTCAACTTCCTTTACCTGCGCCACCAGCTCAATCATTTCTAAAAGCTCAATCAAGCCTTTTTTGTCTTTTGCCGAAACTTCAACTACCGGCACGTCTCCGCCTCTTCCTTCCAAAAAGACTCCTTCCTTCTCCAGCTGGCCTCTGACTGATTCGGTGTTTGCTGAAGCCAAATCAATCTTTGTAATGGCTACTATGCAAGGCACATCGGCTTTTTTAATGTGCTCGATGGCCTCTTTGGTTTGTGGTTTGACTCCGTCATCAGCGGCCACTACTAAGATGGCAATGTCGGCAACCTCGGCGCCGCGGCTGCGCATTGCTTCAAATGCAGAATGGCCGGGAGTATCGATAAAAGTAATCTCAAAGCCGGATTTGCTAATGACTTTTGAGGCCCCTATGCCTTGGGTGATGCCACCGGCTTCCCTGGCTTGGACATTAGTGCTTTGAATGGCATCAAGAAGCGTAGTTTTGCCTGAATCTACATGGCCCAAAACTGTGACAATCGGTGGTCGTACTTTCTTCATGATTGTGTTTGTAAGAGTCTATCGGCATTTTACTCGTCAGACTCTGGTTTATCTTTTTTCACTGGTTTTCCGTCACCTTCAACTTCAATCTGCCAATTGGTTAGCTTTGCGGCCAGGCGAACGTTCTGGCCGTTGGCACCAATGGCCATGGAAAGTGAATCTTCGGGAACCGTCACCTTGGCTTCATTTTTCTTTTTGTTTAATTTAATGTTTATTACTTCGACTGGTGAGAGCGCTGATTTAATTAACTCTGCCTCATCCTCGGTCCAGGGAATAATATCAACCCTTTCTCCTCCCAGCTCATTTGTAACCGCCTGGACACGAACACCTTTTTGGCCGACACAGCTTCCGACCGGATCAACTCCCGATTGGTTTGAAAAAACGGCAATTTTTGTCCTGACCCCGGGGTCTCTCGCAATGACTTTTATTTCCACGCTACCCGAAGAAATTTCCGGGACCTCACGCTCAAAGAGCTTTTTGACAAATTGACTGTCCGCTCGGGAAAGGATAATTTGCTTGCCGCGCGGCGTCTCTTCAATGACCTTCATCAAAAAAGTCATTCTTTGGCCGCTGGTGAGCCGCTCGGTAGGAACTCTTTCTTCAGCCGGCATCGTCCCTTCCGTACGTCCAATGTCGATTCGTACATTCGGGCCATCAAACCTCAAAACAACACCAGAAATTAGGTTTCCAACTCTGCCACCAAACTCATCCATGATCGCATCCTTCTCAGCCTCACGGATTTTTTGGTGAATAACCTGCTTAGCTGTCATGGCAGCAATACGGCCAAAACCAGGAGGGGTAACGTCCTTTTTCTCTTCAGGTTTTTCCAGGGGCCAGGCAAAAATTTTTGTTTCCCCACTTACAGAATCAATCTGGGCTTCGTAGTCAAATTCTTCAACCTCGGTACCCCGCTCTTTTTCATCTCTTTTGAGAGCAGCAATAATGGCAACTTTAATGCTTTCCAAGATAACACTAGCATCGAGCCCCCGCTCATTGGCGATGGCTTTCAAAGCTTGGGCAAATTCAGTTCTTGGTGTTTGCATACTAATAAAAAAGGTGGGCCTCACCCACCTCTCTCCTCTCTAAATCTGATTGTAGTTTACTACCCAAAGTTTACGAAGTCAACGCTTGGATTTTCCTTCCTTTGGCCCGTGAACCAGTGTAGGAAGGACCAACAAGACACCAGCAAGGAGAAGAATCGCCAGCGTCAAATAGAAAATAAAAAAATCATTCATTTTACTTTGCTTATCAACCAAATACTCACTGACCAGGAAACCAGCGCTGCTATTGCACCTAATAATACAAATCTAACATCCCCTCTGTCAAACGCAAACGGAAGGATAATCGAACCTACAGCAAGGTGTCCCAACCCAATAAAAATATCACAAAGTTTGTCTAGGATCTCTCTTGAAAACCGAGCTCTCTTCGGAGCCAGGACCAAAAGCAAATTGCCCATAACTTAATTGTACTATAGCCCCTCTTTTTTCAACTCCTCAACTAATTTCTTCTGCTGCCGGGTGGGGCGAGAGGGGATTTCAACCCCGATGCGTACATATTCATCCCCATAACCCCCGCCGCGCAATCTCTTGATACCTTTTCCTTGCAGGCGAAACATTGTCCCAGGCTGTGTACCTGGACGAATTTTGAGCTTTACCAAATCCGTGACTGTAGGAACCTCTACAGTGCCCCCCAAGAAAAGCATGGAAAGCGGGACTTGTTGGTGAATATAAACGTCAGCACCATCACGTTCAAAAGTTTTGTCCGGTTTGATGTTAACCGTCAACACAAAGTCGTCAAAGTTAATGCTTTGACCCTCGTCAATTCCAGCCGGAATTTTAATGGTTCGCTTTTTACCCTCGATGCTAACCTCTTTTTCTACACCCTCAACTGCTTCCATAAAATCAAGCGCTATGGAATAACGTGGTTTGCGTTGGCGGGTGCCGAATGGTGACCCACCAAAAAACTGCTCAAAAATATCAAACGGGTCGCCAAAATCGAAGTTCCCAGACGGCTGACCGTTGCCTGTCGAAGAGTAAGTATAAGTAAATGGCCCCCACTGACCCTGCTGGCCACCGAATGGTGACCCGCCACCGGCAAAAGCCCGATGGCCAAACTGGTCGTAAGTTTGTTTTTTCTTGGAATCAGAAAGAACCTGATACGCCTCGTTTATTTCTTTGAACCGCTTCTCAGCTGCTTCTTTATTGTCTTTGTGCTTATCCGGATGCCATTCGAGGGCCTGTTTCCGGTACGCCTTTTTTATTTCATCAGCCGAGGCCCCCTTGCTGACCCCCAAAATATCATAATAGTCACTTTTCCCATTTGGCATATGAAGAAATTGTAGCAGTTTCTCATGAAGTTGTTAAGCACTCAATTCCATTGATTGCTAGAAAAAGAGATTTTGTTGATGTATAATTCCCAAATGTCAAAAAATGAACTAGACATACAAAGAGGGGTTCATAACCTGCGAGCACTTCACTCCAACGAGTTTGCTCGGCGGGCGAAATCAGCTTTAGGATATTTCTTTGATTTCCTATCCGACGACACCCCCGCGGGCTGCGCCAGCACCTCGATTGTAGCACTTTACGGACCAGATGCGGTTTTGCCAAGCGAGCGCGAAGAACTGGGCAATCCTACAAATTCTGTCATTAGACTGCTCGAAGGTATTAAAGATTCTCTCTATTTTACGACTCCCACAAACTCTGCAGAATTTCTCTCTCTACTCGAACAAGAAAACACCCGCGGTGCATTAGTAATATCCTACAATGAACAAACCAAAAAAGGGCATATGGTAGCAGTAATTAGAGGTTGGACAGAAAAAGGAAGCCCAAGGCCACACGCTCTGGAACAGGCAAGTATAGTTTTAGACACCAATTATCCCGAAATTGTTTATCTCGCCAACAACGACAACTTGGTCGACTTGTTTACGAGCGCTTATTTGGTAGAAACTCCAACCCAGGTCATAGGAAGAGCAGTATTTGTTGTTGTGGAAAAATTCGACACCAACGAAACCACCGGCGAAGGTTCACAAGATTATTATCTTTTAGATCCCGAACAACTAGCCCATACACTCACCGGAGTTTTAGAATTAGCTACACAACACGAAGAACACTACGAACCTGAATTATAAAATTTACTCCTCTACAACTTCTCTCGTCTCAAAACCACGGTTTTAATATTGTCATAGAGAATTGATTGGGGAATCCCTAAATAATTAAAAGCGTTGATATGAGATTGAATCAGAGTTTGTAAATTCTGCTTGATGACAAATTCAACGTACATCATCCGGCTAAATCCTAAGACATAAACAAAACCATAAAGTCTTTCGACCTTACCGTTAACCTCAATTTTTCCAAATGAGCCCCAATCAAATTGTCCTTGCTCTCCCGGCCTAGTCTCAAACCTGATTGCCGGTTTATAATTTTGGTTGCTGTTTTGAGTACCTTTTAAATACCGATTCAAAGAGGAGTATGATCCTTTGTAGCCCAACTTTTTTAATTCACTTAATAGCTTTTCGTCATTGGAAACGCCCTTTTTTATTCTCTTTCGAAGGTAAGAATCAAAACTTTTGAGTTTCTTGGGAATTTTCATACCTCTTTGTCGTGAAGTTTTTGGCCCACCTGTTTTAATTAACTTATAGATTGTGGGTGCACTTCGGCCAACTTCTTCCGCCACTTTCGGGACGGATAACCCATCTTCAAGCAATTCACTAATTTTCTCCCACTCTTTCTGTTTGACCACAATAAAATGGGGCAGTTAATAAAAACTGAGAAGTATTGTAGGGAAAATTTATAAAAAAGCAAATTTTTCTGTGTCAGTGTCAGATTCCAAGAAAATTTTAATATGAAGTGGCAAGAATCTTTAAATTAGGAAAATCGATTATCCCGGAAAATCGGGACTTTCAAAACCAGGTGTTTTAATTTTTCTTGAGAAATCTATTAAAATTTCGGTGAGAACTGACAGATACAGTCCCTCTGCAAAGATTTTTGCCGCTTGTTCCAGCACCTCCGAACGCGTCCCTATAACATGCGCTATGCCATTTTCGACGAGGCGATGCGCCAAGGATTCCGAGCTACGTACATTCAAGACAACCAACTCGACGTTACCTCTTACAAAAGCCTTGGCTATATCTTCAATAGGCTTCGGAGATGCCTTGCCGTCTTCACGCTCAAGAACAATAGAGTCAGCCGTGCGATGAGCAAAGATATGTATTACAGGATACGGCTGAAATTGACTCGTCAGAGCAGCATTCAGTTCTCTGAACGACGGCGGGATGAGCCTGACCAAGGCCACTGGCCCTGACATGCGCATTAAAGCAGATGTAAGCCCCTGCCACTCACGGGCGATATCAATAGGCGGATAATCATCTCCTAAAGGATCGGGACCGACAAACAGAACCCTGAGCCGTTTCCTCCCGGAGTCGCTCTCAAGAGCCTGTCTAGCTGGTGATGGAAGAGAGATCTTCGTCTTTGTAGGATCCAGGTTCACGGGGACCAAACCCTCTTCAAGACAAGGAAACTGCCTTATGTACCATACCTGTGCCACCTCATCAGTTCTCTGAGGGTCTTATGGGGTTCGTAGGACAAGTCGCGCTCAATGGGCAAGCCCAGTGGTCCGCGTGTGCTCTCAAGCTCGGACAGGCTGAAATAGCCCAACTCGACTGATACCCCAACCATTAAACCATAGAACCTGTCTTCTCCATCAAACTCTGAACCGTACCACACATTGATAGTATCTGGAGTGAAGTATTTAACACGTGCGATGGACTCAAGACCGTCATTCTCATGACTGTTGAGTATTGGGAGCTGGTCTTTGATTTCGTCATTCATTAGGACGTATCCGGAATGCACTGCCGGTTCTTGTGGTTTATCCTTGTTCAGTTCGCGTTTATTCACGACAAGATTATTATATAACACGCTGTCAACTTCCAGGTAGTACGGTGAGGTTATCGCCAACCGGGAGAGAGGAGGCCGCATGAATGGGGTAGGATTGTTGCATGAAAAAGAAACAAGACACTGTCAGATTCCAAGAAAATTTTAATATGAAATGGCAAGAATCTTTAAAACTGGAAAACCGATTATCCCGGAAAATCGGGACTTTCAAAACCAGGTGTTTTAATTTTTCTTGAGAAATCTATTAAAATTTCGGTGAGAACTGACAGTGTACACCATGCCGGGTTTTTCAACAAAATCGAATCCAACCGCAGTACACATTTTTCGGTCAAAGAGCCTCTTGTAGATATCTCCCGGTATAGGAGGATGCCGCTTGTGCAACCGCCTCGGGCTGACCTTCAGCGACAATCTTTCCGCCGTGCTCACCCCCCTCCGGCCCGAGATCGACTATCCAATCCGCGTTTTTGATAACATCTAGATGATGTTCGACAACCAGAACGGTGTTGCCTGCATCCACTAACCGATTGAGGATCGACACTAACCGCTGGATATCCGCAACATGCAAACCGCTAGTAGGTTCGTCCAGAACATATATATAGCCGGGGATGCTGAGTCGCTTGGCAAGTTTGAGGCGCTGTGCTTCACCCCCGGAGAGCGTATTAAGAGATTGACCTAACTGGAGGTAACCTAAGCCAACCTCTGTCAGAAACGCTAACTTGCGTTTGATGGAGTGATTGGAGAAGAACTCACACGCATCGGTTACCGTCATTTTCAAAATATCGGCGATGTTCATACCAGACCACGTGAGGTGAAGCACCTCCGGGGCATAGCGCTGCCCGCCACATTCTTCACACACCTGACTTAAATCTCCGAGGAAGTGCATGTTGATCGTGTGGTATCCCAGCCCCTTACACGCTTTACAGGCCCCCACACTGTTAAAGGAAAAGAGAGAGGCTTTCTCGCCCACCCTGTGGGCGAACTCCTTGCGGATCTCATCGAAGGCCCCCACATACGTTGCAGTATTGCCACGAGGATTCTTGCCAACAGGAGTCTGGTCAATCACAACAATATCAGGATATCGCCTTAGAAGGACTTCAACGAGGCTACTCTTCCCTGAGCCGGATACACCCGTAATGCACGTCAACACACCCAATGGAATACAGACATGGAGTCCTTTAAGGTTATGCAGGGAGACATTTTTAAGATCTAGATAGCCCGACGGATGACGCCGCTGTGGGTTTATGGGGATGGTTAATTCGCCACGGAGATATCGGCCTGTCACCGATTCACCCTTCATGACCTCTAACGGCGTACCCTGCGCAACTATGTTTCCCCCGTACGCCCCGGCCCCCGGCCCCAAATCAATAATATGATCGGCCTGACGCATAAGGCTCATGTCGTGCTCTACGACAAGCACTGTATTAGGTTTGTCTCTAAGCGACTTCAAAACCCCCGTGAGGTGATCAACATCTCGGGCATGCAGCCCTACCGTAGGCTCATCGAGAACATAGATGAGCTCAGTTAATGAACTTCCTAGCTGACGTGCCAGCTTTATTCGCTGTGACTCTCCGTTCGAGAGGGTTGAAACAGAACGACTTAGCGATAAATAGCCGACCCCTAAATCAATGAGGATTCCCAGAAGTCTAACAATCGACGGCACAATGGAGTCTGCTATGGAGCCTTCAAGGGTGGAGATGTATGAACACAGGTCTCGAATCTCCATGGTTGCCAGATCCGCGATAGACCTGCCGTTTAGCGTAACGCCGCGGGCACGGGCATTGATACGAGATCCGCCGCATTTATGGCAGTTCACAGTAGAGAAGTACTTGACATCCTCTGCGCGCGCCCCCGCCGATGCGCCACGAACATCAGCCAGCCGGGTATTTAAACGTACAAAAACGCCATCGAAGAAGAACCGTTGAACATACCCTGGTTCATCATTTTGATAATCGACGCGCGGGGAGTACAACAAAAGTCGGAGCTCATCATCAGTAAAATCCTTGACGGGTTTGTTCATATCGAACAAATTGCTGGCTTTAATGATATTCCAGTAGCGAGATCCAACCTTCCACGTACGGTGGCGAATGGCTCCTTGTGCCAGCGATAGATCCCACTCCAGGAGCGTATCAGGGTCCCCGACCAGTTCAACCCCCAATCCCTTACAGGCATGGCACGCCCCTGAAGGAGTGTTATACGAATATTCGCCTGCACTCAGAGAGGGGGTTCCTAATCGGGAATAGAGCAGTCGTAGGAGGGAGTAGATCTCTGTAACCGTGCCTACTGTAGAGCGAGGATTACGGGCGAGGCGATTTTGATCGATAACAATGCTTGGCGAAAGACCTTCGATCATGTCAACTGCCACAGGGCTGATCCGTGGTAACTGCATACGAGCGTAGCTGCTCAATGATTCTAAATACTGACGTTGAGCCTCCGAGAAAATAGTGTCAAAGACTAGCGATGATTTTCCTGAACCTGAGACACCTGTAACAACTGTAAGTTGCCTACGCGGAATTTCGACATCGATCCCTTTAAGATTGTGCTCGCGCGCCCCGATCACCTTAATGCTCATATCCAAGTTTCGCTAAATGCATGCTTAAATGAAACATTCAAAAGACAAGGTTTTGGGTTCCATCTGGCTCCTCTTGAAAAGAACTCCAACCTCAGTCACATCATATCACACACTGAGTTGACCAATCAAGGTCACGTATTCACTCATCTAAAATGTTACCGGTGAGGTATGGTTCTTCCAAAAGTGTCAGATTCCAAGAAAATTTTAATATGAAGTGGCAAGAATCTTTAAATTAGGAAAATCGATTATCCCGGAAAATCGGGATTTTCGAAACTAGAGGTTTTAATTCTTCTTGAGAAATTTATTAAAATTTCGCTGAAACCTTACAGTGTCAAGGGCCAGTTTTGATTATGGATAACTTTCCTTTCGTGGACAACCGGTGTGGGGAATTAGGAACCTGTCATTTTTGCCTCTGGACTTTGGGTTGACCGGTATGCTAGCATATCCCAGTTATGTCAAGACAGGTGGGAATCACTATTCCGGCTTCAGTCGTACCCGACCTTGAAGAATGGGGGAGGTTGACGGCGAAGGTCTTTGGGGAAATTCGCCGCTACGCTGGCTTGAAGCCAAAGGGCATTCCCGAAGACCAGCAGTGGTATTGGTCCAGGCAGTGGCAAGAATGGGAGAGACAGGCTGACGAAGACATTGCGGCAGACAGGGTAAGAGGGTTTAACAATGCTGAGGAGTTGATCGCCAGTCTGAACGCATGAGGTTGTTTTACACCAACCGGTTTGAAAAGCTCTACAAAAAGCTCCCCGAACCCATCAAAACAAAACTCAACCGGCAACTGGGCTTCCTGGCTCAGGACCTGCGCCATCCGGGCTTAAGAGCCAAAAAGGTGTCGGGCGCAGCTGACGTCTGGGAAGGCCGGGTCGACATCCACTACCGGTTTACCTACTAAATCGTGGGTGACGCCATCTACTTGAGGTCGGTGGGATTGCACGACGTACTGAAAAGAGCCTGATTGCCCGCGCACCACTTTCGGAAATTCTCTCCTGGCAAATCCTCTGTATGAATGTGGGATACATAACCCGCCGGAATAGTGTCAGTTCTCAACGAAATATTAACAGATTTTCTCAAGAAAGTTAAAGCCTAAGCTTTTCAAGATCCCAATAAATCGGAATAAAGCTATTCTACCACTTCTCCCTCTTCGGCCTTGTCCTCTTTTTTGGTTTCCTCTTTGTTTTCTGATTCTTCACTCTTTTCCTCTTCCTTCTTTTCCTCATTTTGCGCAGCCTTGTAAAGCTCCTGGCCGACTTTTTGGAGTTCATCTGAAAGTTCTTTGGTTGCCTTTTCCAGTTCTTCTTTATCAATCTTCTCTTTTGCCGCTTCTTTTTTGACCGCTTCAATCTTCTCCTCAATCGGTTTTTTAATATCCTCGCCAACTTTGTCGCCCGCCTCTTTAAGGGCTTTTTCGGCCGTGGCTACCAATGCGTCAGCTTGGTTTTTTGTTTCAACTTCTTTGGCCTTCTTTTCATCTTCCTCTTTGTGTTTCTCGGCCTCGGCTTTCATCCGTTCGACTTCAGCATCATCCAAGCCAATCGCGCCGGAAATGGTGATGTCTTGCTTTTTGCTGGTTGCCTTGTCTTCCGCCGTAACCTTAAGTATTCCTGAGGCGTCAATATCAAAAATAACTTCAATTTGAGGCACACCCCGAGGCGCCGGGGGAATGCCGTCCAAAATAAATCTGCCCAGACTTTTATTGTCCGCGGCCATTGGCCGCTCACCCTGGAGAACGTGGATTTCAACTTGATTTTGATTATCGGCCGCAGTCGAGAAAATGTTTTTCTTGCTCGTGGGCACCGTGGTATTTCGTTCAATCATTGGGGTGGCCACACTCCCGAGAGTTTCAATTGAGAGGGTCAGTGGAGTCACATCCAAAAGCAGAACGTCTTTGACTTCACCACCCAAAACGCCTCCCTGGATGGCCGCTCCAACCGCGACTACCTCATCCGGATTAACGCTTTTGTTAGGTTCTTTGCCAAAATATTCTTTGACTTTCTCAATAACCTTGGGCATGCGGGTCATACCCCCAACCAAAATCACTTCGTCAACGTCATGGGGATCAAGTTTTGCATCCTTCAGGCACGCCTCCACCGGTTTCATGGTTCGGCCCATTAAGTCCTCAACCAGTCCCTCAAACTTGGCCCGGGTTAATTTCATGGTCAAGTGCAGGGGATTGCCGTCTTTTTGGGTAATATATGGCTGGTTAATTTCTACTTCGCTGGTTGCCGAGAGCTCGATCTTAGCTTTTTCAGCCGCGTCACGAACCCTTTGCAGGGCCTGTTTGTCGGCTTTGAGGTCCACAGTGTTTTCTTTTTTGAATTCAGTAACTATCCAATCGACAATGGCTTCGTCAAAATCATCGCCCCCAAGGTGGGTGTCACCGTTGGTGGCCTTTACCTCAAACACTCCATCCCCAAGCTCCAAAATAGAAATGTCAAAAGTTCCACCCCCAAGGTCATAAACGGCAATTTTTTCAGCTTTTTTCTTGTCTAAACCATAAGCCAGGGCCGCGGCGGTGGGTTCGTTAATTATTCTTTCAACTTTGAGCCCGGCTATTTCTCCAGCTTGTTTGGTGGCCTGGCGCTGAGAATCGTCAAAGTAAGCGGGAACCGTAATGACGGCTTTGTCGACGTCTTCACCCAAATATGCCTCGGCGTCTTTCTTGAGCTTGGCCAGAATTCTGGCCGAAATCTCTTGCGGAGTGTAGTTTTTGTCCTCAACTTTAACCTCTGCCACTTTGTTTTTGCCTTCGACTATTTCGTAGGGGACCATTTTCTTGGTTTTTTCAACCTCGGCGTCGCTAACCCGCCGACCCATCAGGCGCTTGACCGAATAAACTGTGTTTTTGGGATTGAGGATCATCTGGCGCTTGGCCACATCCCCAACTAAATTTTTGACCGGCTCGACTACCGAGGGGGTAAGATTGCGGCCAGTATCGGCCGCCGGAATAACCTTAGGCTGTCCACCTTCCATGACCGCAACCACGCTGTTGGTAGTCCCCAAATCAATGCCGATAATTTTACTCATTTTATTTATTAGATCCTTCGACTTCGCTCAGGATGACGCTGCGCGTCACCCTCACTTTCGCATGCCTTACGACCGGGCCTTCACTGACACGCCAGCCGGTCAATAACACCTCTTTTATCTTACCCGAATCTTTACCTTCTTCAACCTCAACTGCCTCGTGCAGGGCTTCGTCAAAGGCATCCCCCGGTTGGGTCGGAATTTCGACCAAGCCTTCCTGATTTAAAACATCTTTGAACTCCTTGATAGCAATTGCCAAACCAGAATCCGCTAGATGAGTTTGCGCCTGTTCCAACATATCCAAAACGGGCAACAGTCTAATTACAAGTTCAAGATTAGCCAGTCTGCGAAACTGTGCTTTCTCGATTTCGGTGCGCTTTTTCAGGTTATCATAATCGGCTAATGCCCTGGCAAGCTGGTTTTTCAAATCGACTTTTGGTTTTCGCATTTAAGCCATTGCCTCCTCAATAAATCTCCCCATCTGTCTGACCCAGGGAATAACAAATGAATAATTCAATCTAAAAGGGCCCACTACGCCAATTGCTCCTTCGTGGTCATTTCTTTTGAATCTTGTCACTACTACACCCACCGGATCAAAAGACGGCCACCCGATATCAGTGCCAAAAAGGACTTCGATCGGGGTGGCTCCCGTTAATCTTTCGAAAAAAAGCTCGTGAAGCCTTTTTGTCTCCTCGATCATCGAAAAAACATCCCTACAAACCTCTGCTGAAAATTCTGGGCTATCAAAAACGTTCGCGTAGCCCCAACGCCAAACGTCTCCGTCGTCTGTTGCGGCCACGGCCAGAGACTCGGTGGCTTGAGAAAGCCTTTTGGTGGCCTCGGTCATTAGCCTGTTAAAGTCGCTTTTGGCCCCCATGACCTCCTCTTTGGTTTTAACTTCGTCCACCAGACTCATTTGTTTTTCCTCCATCAATTGATTGATATAAAACTTCATGGCTTTGGGGGTGGGAATGCGACCGGCTGAAGTATGTGGTTGGCGCAAGAAGCCGCTGTCGGTTAAATCGCCCATTTCTTTCCTGATGGTTGCCGGGGAAACGCCGAGATTGTTTTTCTTTTCAAGCGAGAGCGAACCCACTGGTTCAGCGGTATTGATGTATTCATCAACAAGAAGTTTAAGTATTTGAGTCTGCCTGGCCGTCAAACCATCCGTCATACTGCCAAATATATATCTTGGCACTCCAGTCTGTCAAGTGCTAATTGGTTCGGGCTCTTTGGGTAAGGAAGCCAAACGTCGCCTTTGGATCAGGCGGACAATGGCTGCCAACTCTTGAGACTTAAAAATAAAAGCCAAGCTAAGGTAGACTAAGACTCCAACAGCAGCCACAAAGACAGTCAAAACAAGCAAATTAAAACTGTAACGGGTATCCACCACAAACTTTTCAAAAGGAATGTCAAGGTCAAGTCTGCCAAGAAAAGAAATTCTTTTTACCCACGTAGCCCGGTCAAAAATCTTAATTAGGAAAAACATGACAACTCCGGAGACAAGGGCCGAGACTATACTCTTGTATACAGGCAGTAGAGTAGCCAGAAAAGACTGAACTTTGAGCCTTTTGGTGATGGCTACCAGGAGAACAGCAGACTGGATACCCACGCCCAAGCTGAAAGCCGCGCCGATTGCCCAAGCCGGGAGTGAAAAAGCTTTCACTAAAGCAAAATTAGCAGCGATGTTGATGATCACACCGACAATGGAAATAACCATCGGTGTTTTGGTATCGTGGAGGGCGTAAAAACCCCTGGCCAAAAGAGCAACCACCGCCTGAAAGGGGATACTGATTGCAAAAGCGGTTAAAATCATCCCGGTTTGAACGGTAGCCTCCCAGTCAAAAATGCCCGTCCCAAAGACCAATCTTACTATCGGGATTCTTAAGACTATTAAAATAACCGCCAAAGGAAGAACTAGAAAAATTATTTGGTAGAAAGTTTTGAAAATCGTGTTTTTAAAGCCTTCCGGATCGTCCTCTTGTCTGGCAAGAGTGGGTAAAGCAGCTTTTGCCAGAGAAATGCCAAATAAGCTTACAGGTAAAAGTTGAAGTGAATTGGCAAAAGTTACATAGGTGTAGGAAGCAGTAGAAATTATTGACGAAAGCGACAGCTCAACCGTTTTGGCAACTTGCTGAAAGGACAAATCTATAATTCTGGGGGCGGCGAGTTTACCAATTCTTTTGACCCCAGAGTCGGGTTTGAGAGAAAAAACAAACCTAAATCCAAGTTTGCGGGCTAAAGGAAGTTGAATCAAAAAGTGGCCCATCGCCCCGATCACAACCCCCAAAGTTGGAGCAAAAAGTCCCAGTTTCCCGGCAAATAATATCGTCCCCAGAATAATTCCAACATTGTAAAAAACCGGAGCCAGGGCGGGGATTAAAAATCTTCTTTGTGATTCTAAAACCCCGGTCAAAACATAACTTATAACAAAAAAGCCCTGGGCAGCAAAGAGAATTCTGGCAAAGCTTGCTATTTGGTCTATTTCAACCGGTGAGAACCCCGGAGCAACCAGAGAATAAATCAGATGAGCCAAAAGTCCAAAAACAACTGCAAAAAAAGTAAAAAAAACAAGACTGATGCTGACTGTCTTTCCCGCAGTTTTCCAAGCCGCTTTTTCATCACTACCCAAGTACTGCGTAAAAACAGGGATAAAAGCCGATGTTAAAGTCCCGTAGACCAAAACTTCAAATACCAAATCGGGAAGCCGAAAAGCAGCAAAGAAAAGTGAGAGCTGGCTGGGGACAAAAAAGTGCGCCAAGACCCGCTGGCGGATAAGGCCCAAAACCCTGGAGGCCACGATCATCACCATAATAATTGTGGCCGCTGAAAGGATCGAATTGCTGGGGCCGTTGACTAACTTTTTTAACATTGTAAATCCAGTATATTTGAATTATAATCGGCCTGCTATGCCAATTACGAAAACAGCAAAGAGGGCTCTTAGGGTATCAGGTAGAAAAGCAGCTGTAAATACTACAACCAGGACAAAGCTGGAGATTGCCCTCCGGAAAGCAAAAAAAACTAAAACCGTTAAGGCAATTTCCAAGGCTTTCTCTGCCATCGACCGCGCCGCCAAAAAGCGCCTAATTCACAAAAATAAGGCTGCTCGCATCAAAAGCCAACTTCTGCTATAGTCAAGCTATGGCTGCCCGTGGCAAAAGTCAGGCTAAAATAAATCTTCTCCCCCAAGAGGAATTTGCTGCATCAACGTTTGGCAGACTATTAAGGTGGGCCGTCGGGGCCCTAAGAATTATTGTTATCACCATTGAAATGGTGGTCATGGTGGCTTTTCTTTCCCGCTTCTGGCTGGATGCAAGAGCAACAGATTTAGACGAAGAAATCAAGCAAAAAAGCGCTATCATCTCCTCTCAGAAAGAGTTTGAAAATACATTCAGAAATGTACAAAAAAAGTTAAAAATCGTCTCAACCCTCGGCGCAGCAACAAAAGCCAGTCCCCTTCTTTCCACTGCTGCTTCGGTCTTGCCGATAGACGTAACTCTTTCTTCCGTTTCTCTGGCTGAAAACAAACTTCAGATTAGAGCTTCTTCGCTAACTGAAGAGTCAATAGCCCAATTTATGGTAAACCTTGAAGCGGCGAGTGGGATTGGAAGCGTTACCTTAAACCAAATAAGCAGTAAAAGTGACAGTCCTTTTATCAGTTTCGCAGTAGACGTAAACTTGAACGAATAATGGCAATCTGGAGAGAACAATACGGGCACTACAGAAAATACTTAACAAACTTCGTGTCTCTTTATAAAAGGCGCGACGACGTCAAGATGTTTATGGAACTTCTGTTGTCGCTGGGCGCAATTGCACTCTTTTCTTTTTTTGCTATCAAACCGACATTTTTAACAATTGCTCAGTTACTAAGAGATATCGATGCCAAAAATGAGACCATTAGTCAATTGGATCAGAAAATCCAAAATCTGTCCCAGGCGCAAACCATCTTCACCCAAAACAGATCGGCAATTAGCCTTCTTGATACCGCCGTTCCCGAAAACCCTGCGGCCGATGTTTATCTAAGGCAAATTGAGGGTGTTGCCAAAAGAAACGGCACTACTGTTCTGGGTGTTTCAACCGGTGAGGCCGTTATCGAAGGGGTGGATGAAACCAAAAAGGAAGAGCTACCCGAGGGAGCTCACGCCCTTGAAATTTCAGTCAGCATCACCGGCACATATCAATCGCTACAAGCCTTTCTAAAAGACGTTGAAAACTTATTAAGACCAATTTCAGTCGATTCGGCCGCCGTGAGTGCAACAACCCAAGAGGCACAAACTACCAAAATTGTTCTGGTTGTTACAGGCAGAATTCCCTATATTAGGTGACATGGAAAAACCGCAAAAAGTACCAAAATTAGTAACCATAGCCGTACTAACCGTAACAACGACAGTCTTTTGGATTGGTTTTGGTATTTACAGAGTATTTACAACCAAAGAGAGCGAACCTTTACCTAGCGAGGTTACCCTTCCGCTATCTCCAACGCTTGACCAGACAGTTCTCTCCGGCTTGCAAGCTCGGCTCCTCTTGACAGAGGCAGAAATTGGGGAAACAATTTTGACAACAAACGAGGCCACGCCAGCAGCTAGTCCGGTACCTGAGGCAACCGGTTCGGGGGAGGTAGTTCAAGAATAACAAGCTACGCTTATGAAAAAAATCAGAAAAGTGCCCACCATTATCGCTATCTTAGTATTGATCGTCGGCGTCGCCGTTGGCGTAGTTTTGGTCCAAACCAGACAAATATTCAGGCTGGGAGCATCTCCCGACATAGCCCCTCAAGACATTAGGGTTTCAAACATTACCGATTCTTCCTTTACTGTTTCGTGGGTTACAGACAAAGAAACGGTAGGATCCGTCACCCCCTTCTCAGTCACCAGCGGTCCATCAACCGTACATTGGGTAAAAATCGAAAATTTGGACGCGGATAAAACGTATAATTATAAAATAAGCTCCGGTGGACAGGAGTTTGACAACAGCGGCATTGCCTGGAGCCAAAAGACGGCTACGGCAGGAGCAACCAGCGGCCAGTCACAAATTTTGTCTGGGTCAGTGACAACTCCGTCGGGGCAACCGGCGAGCGGGGTATTAGTCTATGTAAGCGCCGGAGGCATCGACCCAGTTTCAGCTCTAACCACTTCAAGCGGCAACTGGATTACCACCCTGCCGGCTGAGGGCCTGACTCAAACCTCTCCCTTACTCGAAATTTTTGTCCAGGGTGGCGGCCTCGGAGTCGCATCGGCCAAAGTTTTCCCGGGTACGGCCAATCCTACACCAACTATTATTCTTGGCCAAACTCATGATTTCAGAAACCAGCCCGCAAATCAAGATACGACACTGCCCGAAGCAAATCTTGCGTTACCAGAGGATGCAACCGAATCCGCTCAATCCGGATTTGAAGTCGGAGATACAGCAACAAAATCATCCCAAGTTGTCACATTGGAAAGCATCGACGAGGGCGAGGTCATAACCACTGATTCCCCCGAATTTTTCGGCGAGGGGCCCGTGGGAACCGAAATCACAATCACCATCGAGTCCACACCACAAACGGATACCGTGACGGTTGATTCCTCGGGTGAGTGGGACTGGACCCCCCCTGATAATCTTGAGGCGGGAACACACAAGATTACGGTCAAATGGCGCGACGCAAGCGGGATTTTGCGAACCCTGACCAGGACTTTTATTGTCCAGGCAGCTGAAGGTCCGGCTTTTGAAACAACGCCGTCGGCCGGAACACAAACCCCTACACCAAGTCCGACAGCAACACTAAAGGCTACTGCTAAAGCAACTGCGACGCCGTCTGCCACCCCGGCAACCGGATCGGCAACACCCGTGGCCGGAGTAGCCGCACCAACACTCGGACTTTTGATTATGGGAGTTGGATTTATTGGATTGGGAATTTTCTTCCGTAAGACAGCCATTAGTCAAAGTTGACTTCTCTTTGGGAAAAACACTATTATGAAAGTGAGTCTATGGATCAACCTGCGCCGCCACCCGTTCCTACGCCGCCAATAACAACTGTTACTACTGATCAACCCAAAAAAGGTTGGTTCGGCAACAAAAAAGTTATTCTAACCATCTTGGGTATTTTGTTTTTGATCGGAGGGGTCGGCGTTGGCGTTTTCCTGGTTCAACAACAGCAGGAAATCAGAGAAAGAGCCCAGGTTGTAGAATCACCTTCTCCTAGCCCAACAGTGACCCCAACGCCGTCGCCAAGCCCAACCGCTACACCCACTTCCGGTGGTCAATGTACGGAGGTAAAAGCTTATGACACCACATGGAACCTTTTGACAAGCACAGATTTGGGTAAACTTGAGGCGGGAGATACGGTCCGCTTTACAGTTTTAGGAACCGCAACCCAAGGAACTTTTGACGCGGCCAGATTTACAATTAATGGAAGCTTAAAACCTCAGGTTACAACCAAAAAACCCAACACCAATGATTTTTATTACGAATATACTCTCCCCGCCGGAGTCACCAGTTTTGAAATCAAAGCCGAATTGCATCACGCTGGGCTTGATCTGTGGCTATGAAAAGCAAAGTTACAACAATTCTAATTATCATCGTGGTCTTAGTCCTAGCTGGAATAGCTATTTTTACCGCCCTAAGACTTTTTCAAACCAGACGCGAAGCGGTTGCCCCCACCGCACCGGAAAGTCGTCCCCAAGCCGCCGCGACGCCATATCCTTATTGTAGCAGCTGGGGCGGCTGTAACCCGGGCGATCCCTGGTCGGCGGCTATCAATGGTAAAGGTACCGGTCAGGGAATTGTTACCGTAGAAGCCGACGGCACAACTCAGCACACGATTATGACTAATGTTTGGTACACAAAATATGGTAGCGATCATATTAAAGACCAGCGGGCGTGGATTAATCATCAAGGTGACAATGCTGCTTATCCCCGCGGTCTTTTCAGATGGGCCGCCGACAAAGCCGTCCTTGAAGCAATACCTAACAAAAAAGGAAATATTATCTCTTGTATTTGCTCTAATGGTGGTCAGTGTGCTCTTGGTGGCGGTTATGCTGTCATCGAGAGCGGACCAAACACCGGATCCGAGTATATTAAAGAATTAACCAGTTGTGTTGCCTGGTCAAATAGCTACAGCGGCACCCAAGGTCAGGATCCAGCCAATCACGTTTTTCAGTTTAAGTTTACGGTTGAGCCCCAATGGGCACCGGACGGGCCAAATGATAAAAACGATATTTCGGTGTATGCGACAAACGTCTTCGATCAAACCATGGACTGGGTCAATAATGACCTTAACTTTATTGTTCCCTACGTCGCCCCGCCAAGCCCGAGTCCAACACCATCGCCATCGCCAACACCCTCACCATCGCCAACCCCATCACCTTTACCGAGCCCAAAAACCCAATGTTCTGATGGAATTGATAATGATGGCGATACAAAAATTGATTGTACATCTGGAAATGCCGATCCCGGTTGTTACCCCGACGGCGATGGAGGAGGAACCTGTAACCCAGACGACGACAATGAAACCGATACTCCATCCGGGTGCAATCTTTCATTTACAATCGCCGGGGCGACACCAACACCGAGCGCGAGTGTCTCACCGGCCCCCAAAGCTACGGCAACACCAACAGCCACGCCAACGGCTACTATCACACCAATCGCGACTCCCAAAGCTACTGTTGCAGCTACTGCCACGCCAATCGCGGCAGCTACACCAGTTCCACAACTTCCTGATGCCGGTATCTCGACACCAACCTTGGTCGGCTTGGGGCTTGGCACCATAATTCTCATCTTCTCCCTTGTGCTCGCTTTGTAAAGTTTGTAATATGGTAACGTATGGATCCTGTCCAGTCAGTCCCACCGGTTATATCCGACGAAGCGGCACCACCACCTTTGACCTCCACTCAAGTCAGCGGCCAAGACGGTGGTTATCAAAATCCCAGGAAGGAAATAAAAATCAACGGTAAATGGATCGTGGCAGTTTTGGCCGTGTTGTTTTTGGTCGGCGGAGTCATTGTTGGAATAACACTCATCGGCCAAAGGCAAGAAATCAGAGAGGAGGCACAAGTCGCTTGCCCGGCCGGAATCAGAGTCGTCACCAGCATTGATGGCATTAACTTTGTTCCCGGCCCTCAAACATATCCGGAGAATTCAACTATCTATGTCGACGCAACTGGTGCCGGCACAGCTCCCTATTATACCCGACTCGGACCCAGCGGTAATATCGCATATCGGTATTGCGGCACCCCACCAGGCGCGGCGGCTGTCGAGTGCCCGACAGCTGGATATGACTTAAGCACTTCACCCCAAGATTTTTTGATTGCAGAAGTTGAGGTTGACGACAACGATTGCGACAGTGTCCGCATTGATATTGGCCCACCCACGACACCGACCCCGAGCCCAACGCCTACCGCCTCACCAAGCCCAAGCCCGTCACCAACCACAGCCGGAAGTCCAACACCGACCGGTAGTGCCACCCCAACGGCTACACCAAGATCGACAGCTACCCCAACGGCTACACCCAAAGCAACGGCGACACTTAAGGCCACCGCCACCCCCGCGGCCCCAACTACCCCTCCAGACGTTCCGGAGTCCGGAATCAGCACCCCTGCCATCATTGGCCTCTCACTGGGGACACTGATGCTCATTTTCTCGCTCGCCCTAGCACTCTAAACTACTTCCAGGAGGAGAACCAATAGTAGGAATTGTCCAACCATATGGGAATTTTAATGCCTGTCCAATGGGGGAAAAAGTAAATAAAAACCAGCAGTCCAATAAACAAATAAACGAATAAAAATCTGGGAAGCCGTCGTAAAGCGTACCCCGTGGCTATGGCCAAGAAAGGCAAGCTTGGCAAATAGTGGTAAAGAAACATAATCCGTGGGCTTCCGATCCAAGGAACAAAAAAGGCCAAATACGAAAATGCGACAAAAGCCAGTTTGCGATTTCTTTCCCGAAACGCCCAAACTAAAGCAAGACCGACTGCCACTAGCCCCGGCCAAAAAATAAAAGGGTTACCGGCTGCGTAAATGTTTGCAGTCATGCTACCCTGACGCCCCAAGGTATAAAGCCAAACTGGGCGCAGCATGAAAGGCCAGCTAACGGCTGCCGACTGATAGCTGTGTGTGGCAGTTAATCCGGTATGGTACCACCACATCTGCTTTTGCATTTCCACAAACTGACTCCATGTGTGGCCGGAAACAAACATTGGTAAATAACTGGCCAGATAAACAGCCATGGGCAAAACGGCAAACCACAAGAGACTTGGTTTTACTTTCTTTTTGAAAACAAAAAAGGACAGCCCCACTACCGGCACCAACCAAGCCGCGGTCCACTTGCTCGCCGCTGCTAATCCGAAAAAAATCGCCGAGACCAAATTCCTATCTTTGATAAAACTGTAAAGGCAAGCCAGAGCAAAAAATAAAAAGTAAATATCGTTCATCCCAATGCGGCTCATCACCAAAGGTAACCCGTCAAGGGCAAAAACGGCCGCTGAAACAACCGCAATCTGATCATCTTTACTAATCTCATGCGCAAGTTTGTAGACCAGATAAACCGCACCCACCCCAAAAAGGGCCGCCGGGGCTCTCCAGCCGACAGAGTTTTCGCCTAAAAGCAACATCCCACCGACCATTAAAAGTTTTGCCAGCGGCGGGTGGGTCCACTCATAGGCAAAGCCTTCCGGGGGCGTATTCCACCATTCCCAAGCTTGCCTCTCCCCGTGCAAAATAACTTTTGCCGTAAAAGCGTGATACACCTCATCAAAATACTCTTGCTTGGGACTGGCCAAACCAATCAATCGGGTGATCGCCGCAAACAAAATAATCGCCCACAGCGCTTTTTTTGTGAACACCACTATTGGCGGACGATACCGATCAAAAAAAATAAGTAAGAAGAAAATGGCCAACAACCCCGCAGCAGTCACTTTGGTCAACTCCCCAGTTAAGGTAAGCAAGTTTTGGCTAACCAAGAAGTTGGTATTGTAATAAGCATAAGGGTGATACAAATTAAGCAAAAACAAAAAGCTCACAACTACAAAACCTGCCAATAATTTTTTGTCTTTTAAAACGCCCGCTGCAGTTATCAAAAACGCTAGTGCAGGAAACAAATAGCGCTCGTGTACTCGGGTGGGAAAAAGAAAGAAGGCTAAAAATAAAAGACTGGCAACTAAGTAGACAAAACCTTTCTCATTCAACTTCGCTCGGAATTTTAAGAAGATAAAAAGTACGCTCAAACCAAAAGCCACTGCTCCCCAGGCAACATACGGCAGGCCCAAAAACACCATTGAGTCTGCCTTCCACATGCCAACGAGTGACCAAAGGTTAAAAGCAAAAACTGACGTGTAAGCATAATACTCACCCATCTTAGAAATTAATTCGGGGAGGCCCAAAAAGGGGTCGCTGGGGAAAAAGGGGAGTGCCAGAACCAAAATTGCAGCCACAGCTGTACTCCCCCAAATTAGCCACTTTTTGGCCGGGAATTTTTTCGCCATCAATAATATCAAAAGGGGAACAACTGCTATCGCCTGGGGTTTGATCAAAAAGGCCGCGGCCCAAGAAAGGCTACTTAGAACAACTTTCCTTTCAACAAGAAGATAAACCGCAAGAAACAAAAATAGTGCCAAAATGCCGTCGATCTGGCCCCAGACAGAGCCGTTAAAAAGGATTGCCGGATTTAAAGCGTAAAGCCCGAAGGCGGCCAAACCCCACCTTTTGGACTTGGGCGAAACAATCTTATAAATCAGCAGACCCAGAACAATGTCCGCAACCATGATTGGAATTTTAACCGCTAAAGGGTTAGTTAATCCCAGCTTGCCCATCGCCCAAAGCCAATACAAAAACCCGGGAGTGTACTGCGTCCAAACCGCGTCACTGTAAAACCCGGTCGGTCCGACTTGAGCCAAGCGGTTGGCCCAGCCCAACCAAGCGTTCATATCAATCTCAAAACTGGGTAAAAAGCTCATGGCCAAACGGACAAAAAAAGCAACAGCTGCTAAAATTAGTATGTGAAAATTGCGCCGCGTCATTTACTTATCTTTCTTATCCTAACACGCCTGATACTCTTTTTTCTGCCTCTAATTAACCCCGACTGGACTTGGAATCGCTGGGATGGACCCCACTACTTATACCTTGCCCAACACGGCTATACCAATGTCGGTGATGAGGCCAATTTTATCGTATTTCTGCCCACTTTTCCTCTTTTGGTGCGGGCGGGTCTTCTTTTGGCAGCTAACCCCGAAATTGTTGCCAGTGGACTTTCATCAATCCTGTTTATAATCGCAGCCGTTGTTTTTTATAAAATCTCCTCTGCCAAAACGGTCTTCCTCCTTACCATCTTTCCTACCAGTTTTTTCTTTTCTGCCCCTTACACAGAATCTTTGTTTCTCCTGCTTATTTCTCTTGTCTTTCTTTTTGCCATCAATAAAAGGTGGTTACCAGCGGGCCTTGCTGCCGGACTTCTAACCCTAACCAGGCCGTTCGGGTTTCTGGTTGTGGCCGCACTACTTGTTGAGTGGTTAAGTTCAGAAAAGAAAAGGGTTCGTGAGCTTTCTGCAATTATTGTTCCTAGCGCTTTAGCAATCATGGCTTACCTCTATTTAAACAAAGCAGTTTACTCTGACTTTTTTGCTTTCCAGAAAATTCTCAACCAGAACTGGTACAAAAGTTTTGAATTTCCTTGGCGGGGAATCATTTCAAGTTTGAAAAGGGAAGACATTATGACCGGGGTAGTGGAAGGACTAACTTCGATAGTGGCCTGGGCGTTTATTCCAATTAGTTTTGTCAAAAAGTTCAAAATAAAATTTTCTTACCGCCTTTACTATTTACTTGGAGTTGTGATGTTCACCTCAACCAGTTTTATTCTATCCACCCCGCGCTACCTGCTATCGCTGCCGCCCTTTTTTATGATTTTGGCTCGTTTACTTGAAAACAAAATTCTCTTTGCCGTCTGGACCGTACTTTCCGCGGCTGGATTTGTCTACTTGACTCAACTTTTCCTGCGGGGTCAATGGGCATTTTAGCGACTCTTTTGCTGGTCTAAATGCCGAACCAAAAAGAAGACTCCAACCATACTCAGAACTCCCAGAACATATATGACATTCACAAAATTCATTTTTTTCTTTTCTTTCTCCCGCCCAGATAAACTAATAGAATCAGCAGCGCCGTAGCAATACCGCCCAGCCCAAATGCTAATCGAATCTGTTCCTGCGTGATCATCTAATTAATTTTAAAGCAAAACGCAAAGAAATGTAAGTGAAAAGCAATCCGACCCCAATATTTATTAATACCTCTTCGCTGGTTGCTGTCCGAGAGAAAACACTGGTAATCACTCCGGCCGCGAACCAGGCCGCAGCAATGGTCATAAAAAACTCAGCCAAAAGTCTCCTTTGCTCTTTGGTATACTCCAGCACCAATTCTAGTATAACAAAAACAAAGTACAAAATTTGCTTTTAAAAATCCCTTTTGTTAAACTTCCAACAACATGGGAAACAGAGAAAGAATTCTTTGGGCAGACGACATGATTTTCCTACATGAGGGAGCACTTTTTGAGTTTGTTGAGGAGGATGGTCATGAAATTGTTGGTAAGGCAAAATCTGTTGAAGAGGTAGATCAACTATTAGATGAAGGTATAAATCCAACAGTGGCAATAGTGGACGCCAATATGCCCTCAAAAGGTGATGGTGAAAAAGCCGCAGCAATCATTAGGGAAAGGTCTCCAGAAACAAAAATTGTTTCTTTCTCTTCACAAAGGCAGACCTGGGGAGATGAAAATTGGACAAAAGACATGGGTTTGAACCAAATTCTAGAGGGAATAAAAAAGCTTTAACTTCAGTCAAGAATAGTTTTAACCCAAGTGTGGATTTCGGAGAAATCTTCGGCACGGGGGATAAAAACATATAAATTGTCATACTTGAGAGATTTGGGGGGGACGACAAGAAACTCTTCGGGAACTACGTACGAATTTAAGTTATCCCTTGCCTCAAGCAATCTCCTGGCCACCACCGCCATGGCCCGGGTGTCCAGATCCGTTTCCACCGACGCTTTGGCTGCGGTCCAAACCCGAAGCACCTTGCGTGGGCGCAACAACAACTTTGGAACCAGAGCCGCTTTTTTTATGGCCGCTAAAACCTTCTGTTGCCTGGCCGCACGGGCCAGATCCGTTCCTTCTACCTCATCCTGGCTATTTCTTGAGCGGACAAATTTCAAGGCCGTTTCTCCGGTCATTATTTGCAATCCCTCTTTAAATTCAATAGTTTCGTACCGACAAGCAAATTCCGGGTCCCCACCACACTCATCATTTTCCCGCCCCGCAACGGGAAAGCGCTCGTCGACAAAACTTCTCTCGACAGCAACTTCAATTCCACCCAAGGCGTCAATGATTTTCAAAAAACCGTCAAAATTAATGACCACCCCGTAGTGCACCGGATTGCCGACAACTTCCTCGATGCTCGATTTGGCCAGAATAATACCTCCACCAGCTTTTTTCTGGTTACCCCAGTAATAGGCGCTGTTTAGCTTGGCACGCAGATCAGCCATCCAAATGTCCCTAGGTAAGGAAACCAAGGTAACTGAAGGTTGTTCGTTTGAAATTGAAGCAAAAATAATCGTGTCGGTCAAGTCCGGTGCATCGTGGCCCCCACCGCCTTTGCCTAAAACGGCAATGTTGGTCCAACCTTCAAAACTCTCAATCCTGCCCTCGGGGACAAAGATGAAAGTTTTGGCAAACAACCAGTACTGGGCCAGGGTTGTATTTTTCAACGCAAGCCCAAAAAGAAAAATCACCAGCGCTGCCCCGGTCAGGACAAGAGCAGCAACGGTTAGTCGAGCCGCCCAGATATTTTTCAGAAAACGCCTTTTTAATTTGGAGAAGATCTTTGCCTTTTTAGTCATGCTAGAATTAGTCTGATCTGTCTCACTCATGACTACTATTCTAGACTCTCTTAACCCTGCTCAACAAGAAGCTGTTACTTATGAAGGCAGCCCCTTGCTGGTTTTGGCCGGTGCTGGAAGCGGCAAAACACGAGTTTTGACCTACAGGGTGGCCTGGTTTATCCAAAACTCGGTTTCCCCCTCAAATATTTTGTTACTAACTTTCACCAATAAAGCCGCCGGGGAAATGAGGCAACGGGTGGAGACGCTCACCGGCAAGACTCCGGGTTTTGCCGGAACTTTCCACTCGTTTTGCGCCCGGGTCCTGCGCATCGACGGCAAAAACATCGGTGTCGCTGACAATTTTTTGATCTTTGACGCACAGGATCAGAAAGAGGCCCTACGAGAGGTCGTCACCAATCTTGGTTTGAGTGAAGATTCATACAAACCGTCTTCGGTTGCCTCCGTCATCTCTGAAGCCAAAAACCAGATGTTGTCCCCTTTGCAGTATGCCGAGATCGCAAGAGGCGACTGGCAGGAAAAAATATTCTCACTTTACCAGTCTTACGAAAAAATGCTAATGGACATCGGCGCGCTTGACTTTGACGACCTTTTGCTTAAAACCGTAAAGCTTTTTAACCAACACCCCCAAGTACTTGAGAAATGGCAAAAAAAACTGACTCACGTTCTGGTTGACGAATGGCAAGACACCAACAAAATTCAGTATCAGATGGTACGGCAGATTGTTGGTGAGAACGAAAACTTAACCGCTGTCGGGGATGCGAGTCAATCAATTTACTCATGGAGAGGAGCAGATTACCGAAATATTAATTACCTAATGCGGGATTACAAAAATCTCAAGGTTATCAATCTTGAGCAGAACTATCGGTCGACCCAAAACATCTTGTCCGCTGCAAACATAATCATTTCTCAAAACAAGTCTCATCCCGTTCTTTCTCTCTGGACCAAAAACGCCACCGGAGAAAAAATCAAAATCTATCAGGCCAAAAGTGGTCTTGATGAAGCTTCCCTTGTGACTAACGAGATTAACAATTTAACCATGAAACAATTTAACAATTTTGATATTGCCGTCCTCTACCGCACCAATGCCCAAAGCCGTGTCTTGGAGGAAGCCTTCCTACACGCCGGCATTCCCTACACCTTGGTCGGGGGAGTCAAGTTTTACGAGAGAGCGGAGATAAAAGACGTCCTTTCATACTTAAGGCTTTTGGTAAACCCCAAAGACACTATTGCCCACAAAAGAGTCCTCAAGTTGGGTAAGGGAAGGTTACAAAAGTTTGAAAATTGGAAATTGGAAATTGGAAATTGCGAAGCATATACCACTCTTGACCTTCTGGACTCCACACTAGCCAAAACCGGATACCTGGAAAAGTACGCTCGCGACTCTGAAGAAAATCTGGCCAGGCTTGAAAACATTAAGGAATTAAGAAGCGTCGCAGCCGAATTTCCAAATATCCATGAATTTTTGGAAAACGTAGCCCTAGTGCAGAATGAGCAAATCAACCAACCCGTAACGCGTAACGCGCAACCGAATAACTCTATAACACTGATGACTTTGCACGCTGCCAAAGGGTTGGAGTTTCCGATAGTGTTTATTGTTGGTATGGAGGAGGGGCTTTTCCCACACTCCCGGAGTCTTTGGGAAACCGATCAATTGGAAGAAGAGCGGCGACTGGCATACGTAGGCATGACCCGGGCAAAGGAAGTTTTGTACTTAACCTATGCTGCCCGCAGACTATATTTCGGTCAAAAAGCCAGCAATCCGCCCAGCCGCTTTATTGTTGATATCCCAGAGAACTTAATAGAAAATATAGAAAACGCATGGATTTAGGCAAAGTTGCTACTCATCCTCTACAAACCACTGCTTGGGCAGACTTCCGCCGCGAGTGGGGGAATGAGGTTTTCGACACCAAATATGGAATTATTGTCGTTAATCGGCTTCTACCCACTGGTCTGGGTCTGGGGACTTTCATCCGCGGGCCCAAACCCACAAAACAAATGCTTGAGGAGTTGGCAAAGTTGGGCAAAAAAGAAAAATTAATTTTTATTAAGTTAGAACCTAATGTTTTAAAAAATAACGCCGATGTTAACCTTTTACACAAGGCGGGCGCCGTCCCTGGCAAAACCCTCTTCACCCCCACCAGTTTTTGGATTGACTTAACCAAATCTGAAGATGAATTAATGAAAAGTTTTACCAGTAAAACCCGCTACAACGTCAGGTATGCTCGGCGCAAAGGGGTCGAGGTTGTCGAAGATAACTCTGATGCGGCTTTTGAAAAATACCTTGGTCTCACCCGCGAAACCGTCGCCCGTCAGGGCTTTTACGCTCATAGTGAGCGCTATCACCACCTAATGTGGAAGCATTTAAGAAAAGCTGGCATCGCCCACCTCTTAGTGACCAGGCATAACAAAGAAACTCTTACTGCCTGGATTATCTTTCATCACGGAGACTTTATCTATTATCCTTACGGGGCCTGGTCAGGGAGCCATCAAAATCTCCAGCCCAACAGTTTGATGATGTGGGAGGCTATAAAACTGGGTAAAAAACTCGGGGCCAAAACCTTTGATCTCTGGGGCAGAGAGGAGGGGAAGGGGTTCACCAAGTTTAAGGAAGGCTATAGCCCACAAGTCGTTGAATTTCTGGGAACTTGGGATTTGGTCATAAATAAACCTTTGTATTATTTGTATCGAATGGGGGAATCTCTCCGCTGGCCAATCCTACACCTCAAAGCAAAATTTATAAAACCAACTTTCTAATGGATATCAGGCAGTCTTCAAACTATGCCAAGTATATGCGGCGGCAGGGGTGGAAAGTGGAAAAAATTAACGGCGTTTATTGTTACCTTAAGAAATTCCCAATTATTGGGTATTTTTGTAAGATCCAGAGGCCGGGCACGACATTGGGCGAAAGGGATATTAAGCTATTAAGAAAAAAATACAGAATCTTTCAAATTGTAGTGGAGCCGAGTGACGAGAAGCAGGGGACAAGGTTAAAAGATCTTGGCTTTAAATTAACAAAATCACCATACTTGCCAAGCAAAACCCTCATTTTAGATTTAAAAAAACCAAAAAATATTTTATTTAAAAACTTAAGCAAAGACGCGCGGTATTCCATTAACAAAACAAAAGCTCTCCCACTTTTCACAGGCCATGATTTGCAGAGTTTTCACGAAAGTTGGGGGAAAGCTGTCAAACTAGCTCATCATGTGCCAAAGTTATCCACACTTCAAGCCCTGAGCCAATCCTTTACCCATAGTGCTCTATTCCTTGCGTCGCACAATAAAATAAATGATGTAAATTTTACCTCAGGTGCGCTCTTTCTTCACTCGGGTGATTTTGTCTACTACTGGCAAGCCTTTACCTCCCCCGCCGGCAGGGCAGGGCTCGCCCAATATAAAATCTTGTGGCAGGCAATACTATGGGCGAAATCAAAAGGTGCACGTTTTTTTGATTTTGAGGGCATCTATGACCCCCGCTTCCCCCAAAAATCCTGGCTCGGTTTCACAGTTTTTAAAAAGAAATTCGGCGGAGTTGAAAAATCCTATCCCGGAGCTTACACAAAGATTTATTTTCCGAGAAATTTTAAAATCTAAGCAATCTATCAAGTAACTTGTAAACTTCTCTGCGATGACCTATCAAAAAAACAACTTTCCGGTCCGTGAAGCTTTTGTAGACAATTCTGTAATTACCTACTCTGATCTTATAAACTTTTTTATATCCTGTGAGCTGCTCAACTTGTATTTCTGTTGGGTTCCCAAGCTGCCTGATTTTTCGACCGACAATGACCTGAAAAGTCTTGGGCAGTCTTTTGAGTTGCTTCTCGGCCCTTGGATCAATAATCACCCTCATATTCCCAGCTCAGCTGCCACTTCCTCAAAATCACGCCCCTTGCCAAAATCCGTTTCCTCTAAGGCTTTCCGGTCAATATAATCTTCCACAAAAGTAATTATTTTTTCAAACAAATCTTTACCAACCACATAAGCCTGGGTTTTGCCCCTTTTTTGAATCGCCACCGGATAATCTTTAGAGGCCGCGATCACCTTGGCGGGGCTGGTTTTTAAATCAGATATCGAAACATTGGTCACAAGTGAATGATATCATAAACTGGTCTTCCGTCAAGACCTGTTTACCGGGTAGGTCCATAACAAGTTGAAAACCCTCCTCAAATGCTTTTAAAAGTCAAATTTTAAAGTTATAATTAGCCGGTGAATAAAAGGGTAATAATTCAAAAAACCGCCAAACATGTAAAAGAAAGGCTCCTTGGCGAAGGTTCGGGTCATGACTGGTGGCACATTCTCAGAGTTTGGAATAATGCCAGAACTATCGGCAAAAAAGAGAGAGCTGATCTTTTTGTTGTCGAACTTGCCGCTCTTCTTCATGATATTGCTGACTGGAAATTCCACGGCGGCGATGAAACCGTCGGTGCAAACCTGGCAAAAGAGTGGCTCAAAAGCTTAAACGTCGATTCAGGTATCGTTAATCACGTCTCGGATATTATCGCTACAAGCTCGTTCAAAGGTGCTGGGGTAAAAACCAAAATGAAAACTCTCGAAGGAAAAGCCCTCCAAGATGCCGACAGACTTGACGCCATCGGCGCAATCGGAATTGGCCGAACTTTTGCATACGGCGGATTTAATAAAAGGGAAATGTACAATCCAGAAACAAAAATCCAAATGGCGAAAAGTTTCGAGGAATACAAAAAGGCTGGACAGACTACAATTAACCATTTTTATGAGAAACTTCTTCTATTAAAGGGTCTAATGAACACCAAAGCCGGAAAGAAAATCGCTCAGGGACGACACAAATATATGGAGAGTTTTCTCAAGCAGTTTTTTGCCGAATGGGACGGGAAAAAATAAGAAAGATATAACAATGGCAACAGACTTTAAGCTAAACGCATTACTAAGCTTACCTAAAAACTTCAACGAAAAACTTGAAGTTGGCAAAACTTACACCATCCAAAAACCGGATTTTAGGATCATGCCTTTCAATATCCCTATGGAACTTTCAACCCACGATCACCAATATTTGGCCAAGGTTAAAGTCAAAGAACTAAAAATAACCACCGACGGAACACAAGTTGCCTTTGAAGTTCTAAAAATTTTTTCTCCTGAAGAAGCCAAAGTTTATACTGATAACTTTATCTGATTACTCCGTACTACAAAATATTTTGTTGCCGTAAGCATTACAAAATCAGTTTGATTGTTGAAGCCAGAACCATGACCACAAAAAGTTTTTTAACCCAAGTATCACCTTTTTTAATTCCATAACTTGCACCAAGATACGAACCCAACGACATTCCAATTATCAAAAAGGCTCCATAAAACCAATCAATTATTCCGTGAGTCCCGTAAATAAAAACTGCCATAACTGCAATGCCGGTGGCCAAGAGCTGTTGCGTTCCTGCGCTTTCAATTAATGTTTTTCCAAAGATAAGGATCAGTATGTAAGAAGAAAAAATGGCAAACCCGCCACCAAAAAAAGCGCCCCAGAAACCAACAAATAAAAATGAGAGATAACCAAAAATTTTTAACGCTGGGCGATTCAGCTCCTTTTTCTCGAGTCCTGACTTTCTGTCCAAGAGCACAACACCTAAAACTGCCAAAATAAGTACACCAACAATCTTTTCTAAAATTTGATTGGGAATCGTTAAAAGACTGTTGGCCCCAAAATAAGCGCCGATTATAGATAGAATCGCAATCGGGATAGCAACTTTGTAGTCAACCTCCCCGCTTTTATGAAACCTAAACAGACCGGTCCCGCTCATCCCCAAAGAACCAAACTTATTGGTGGCGATAGCAATTTGAGGAGGAAATCCCAGAAAAATTAGCGCCGGGATGGAAACTAGTCCTCCTCCACCAGTGTTAATTCCCAGAAATGAGGCAATCAGTCCAACAATAAAAACAAGCAAGAATCTTAAAATCTCTGGCATATTTTAGTCTACACCACAAAATATCTTATATTCACAATTCTGGCAGAAGAAGTGGTTGGAGCAGGTGAAGTCGGATTTTTCGATTTCGGCGCGGATGGCTAAGATTTCGCCCTTGGCCGCTTTCAGTTGTTCAGCCGAACGGATGGTTGAGATTTTAGTTGCCGTATCAAAATAATAAAGCGTTAATTTGACCTCCTGTGGTTTAACTCCAAATGGTTTCTCGGCAATTGACGTTGCCGCCAGCGCATAAAATGTCAGTTGCAAGTCGTGATCCACTTCTTTTTGGGTTGGCACGTTAGCCCCGGTTTTGTAATCAATAATTTCAATTTTGCCTCCCCGCAATCTATCTATCCTGTCAATCCGGCCACCGACTTTCAAGCCCTGGCCAACCGGAACGGTGAAGCTTTGTTCCAGAGCCATTGGCAATCTTTTGGCGTCAAACTCACTTTTCAAAAATTCAGCCAAATATCCTTCCCCATGAGCAAGCATTTTCTGCTCATGAGATTTTGATTTATAACCCTCATTAAGCCAATTTCTTTGCAGGCATTTAAGCAACAAATTTCTGGTTGGCTTCTTACCGACTTTAACTAATTCATAAAATTCTTTGAGAGCCCCGTGCAGCGAAGTTCCAAAACTCATGGCAGCTGAGGGCGGTGTAGGGATATTGAGCAAATACCGCAGTTTGTAGTGCAAAGGGCAAGTTTTAAAAGTTTCAATTTGAGAATAACTTAGATAATCGACGTGTAAATGTTTGTCCGTTTGCGAGTTACGCGTTGCGGGTTGTTGTTTGTAATCCAAAAAGCTCCGCTTACTACTTGATACTTGATACTTAATACTAGTAGCTTCGCCGCCAAGTGCTTCCGAAATAAACGGCGACAATCTTTTTTCGCGCTTCCCTTCCCCATAATAATCGGCCGCCGTGAAATATAATTTCTTTTTAGCCCGGGTCATACCGACGTAAAAAAGGCGGCGTTCCTCCTGGAGATGATAATCCTCCTCCGGCAGAGTTTCTTTGATTAATGCTTCCGGAATTGGGATCTGCTCAGACCTCTCAATTGTCGGAAAGCGCTGGCCTACCAAATTAACCAAAAAAACAACTGGAAATTCAAGGCCCTTGGCACTGTGGACGGTTAAAATGTTAACGGCGTTAATATCACTCCAGTCAATGTCGGCTGCCAGTGGCGACTCTCCAACTTCGCTTGCAAGCTCGAGCCAATCAACAACCGCCGGTACAGTTGCGTCTTCGTTATCAACTTCATGGGTTTTGAGTTTGTCAAAAAACTTGGCGATATTGGCCGCCCGCTTTTCGGCCTGGATGTCTTTGGCATCAATTAAGTTTTGAATGAGCCCCGTACTTTCCAAAAATAAATAAAGCAGCTGCCCGGCAGTCTCTCGTCGGACTAGCTTGAGATGTTTTTTAATTAACTCAATTAACTTAATTAACTTTTTATCTTCCTTTTCGCCTTCTAAAATCTCAAATAAACTTTGATTCCTTTTTCGCGCTTGGCTGGCCCAGCGAACCAAATCACGGGCCGGAATGTCAAAATAGTCAATTGATAAAAGTCTGTATAAAGCAACCGAGTCGTCTGGGTCATAAAGAACTTTAAGATAAGCGATTAGATCTAGAATCTCAGACTGTTTAAATAGCCTCCCCGGTCCTAGAAATTGATACGGAATGCCGTGGCGGCCTAAAGCGCGAACAAAGGGCTCGGCGTGACTATTCGCCCGCACTAATATGGCAACATTTTGCCAATCAACTTTCAATTTTGTGATCTCTCGAGCCACCGCTTCAGCCTCATTCTCGACTCGATCGGTGTGAAAAAACTTAATTGATTCGCCTTTTTCCTTAGACTTAGACTGCAACCTTTTATCTATTTCCTCTTTTACCTCCAGTCTGTCCGGATTGTTCATTTGAATTAAGTCATAGGCCCGATTCAAAATTTCCTGAGTCGAGCGATAGTTTTTGGTAAGGGTGACAATTTTGGTCTTGGGATATGTTTTTCTGAAATCTAAAACATTAGAAACCGCCGCCCCACGCCACTTGTAAATTGATTGATCATCGTCACAAACGGCCGAGATATTGGCATTTTTTCCAGCCAGGAGCTTCACCAATTCGTTCTGAGCAATATTGGTATCCTGAAACTCATCCACCAAAATATATTTAAATTGCTTCTGGTAACCGGTAAGAATATTGGGTCGGTCGCGAAAAAGTTTGAGAGTTTTGGTTATCAAATCTCCGTAATCCATCTTCCCTGCTTTAGTCTTTAGCTCGTCGTATTTCTGGTATGCTTTGGCCAACTCCAGGGTCTTTTTCATTTCCAGCTTCTCAGTTTTAAGCTTTTTTGCGTAAGTTAAATAATCCTGTGGACTTATGTCTTCATCTTGAAGACGTGAAAAATGCTCAACCATTCCTCCCACAAATTTAGTTGGGTTACCCAAAGGGCGAAAATAATCCAGGTCAAACTGAAAAAGGCTATTTCTTACAAATTGGATTGTCTGGGCCTGGCTCATCAAATGAAATCTGGGATCAAGACCAATGTGCAAAGCTTCAGCTCGCAAAACCCGATCACAAAAACTGTGGAAGGTCATTATCCACATGCTTGTGTAGCCCAGGGGCATGGCCACATCCACCCGCTCTTCCATCTCCAATGCAGCCTTGTTGGTAAAAGTCAGAGCCAGAATCTCGCTTGGTTTTGCTAAACCAGAAGTAATTAAATGTTTTATCCTCTCGGTAATTACAGTCGTCTTTCCCGTCCCCGCTCCGGCGATAATTAAAAGCGGCCCTTCTCCCCACCCCACCGCTTCCTTTTGTTGTTTGTTCAAGCGAACTGAAGTGTTTACCCCCATGCGGGAAGATTATATCATCCCTCAATTTTTTTAGGGCCCTCTTTTACTCCCTCTCCCAGCTCTCTGGTAGAGGAGATTTTTTGGCCCAGGTTGGTGAAAGAGGTAAAAACTTCACTCATTTTGTTGTAAGCCCTGCCAACGTGGCTTTGAAGGGTAGTCAGGTTATCTTCAAGCTTGGCGTAATCTTTTTGAATTGCGCGCAAAAGCACGAATACTTTTCTGGCTTTGGCCTCAATTTTTTGACCTTCAAAAGACAGCAGAATGGTTTGTAGGTGAGCATACAAAGTTGTGGGTGAAACGGGATAAACCCGGGCCCTCTGTGCCAGACTCAAAAGTTGCGGTTCGTTGACGACTTCGTAGTAAACCGACTCGCTTGGGATATACATCAGGGCAAAGTCCATCGTCCCCTCCTCCGGTAAAATGTATTTTTTGCTGATATCTTCAATGTGCTTTTTGATGTCCCGGATAAATTGTTTTTTGTGTTCATTTTGTTCAGCTTTGCTTTCCGCTTTATTCATTTTCTGAAAATTTTCCATGGGAAACTTGGAGTCAATCGGTAGAATTCCGGCCGCCGTGGTAATGGCTGCGTCAACTTTCTCACCGGATTTGAAGGAATACTGGAGGTGAAAAGAACTTTTGGGAAACATCTGTTCAATAAGATCTTTTAAAACTTGCTCACCAATGTTTCCCCGCAGTTTGGGGCTGGCTAAAAACTGTTGGAGCTCTTTCATGCCCCGGCCAATCTCTGAGAATTCCCCGATATTTTTCTGAACTTCCCCAATAACCCTTGCGGCCCGGTCTAGCCGTTCATTCATGGTCTTGGTTTGACCTTCCATTCTTTGGTTCGTGCTCTTCAGCCATTCGACAATGTCGTCGGAAGGCCTTTGGGATTTGATCAATAAACCCAGAACCACAAAGCCGCCAATTAAAACTATCAAGATGACTACCGGATCCATGCTATCCTAGTATAGTGAAGGACAAGCGCCTGCGCCAGATCAAATCAAGGAAAAATTTTTTACCAACTTTACTGATATCTTTTGGTCTTTGGCTTCTTTTGGGAGTGATAATTTATTTTGTCGACCCGGATATTTCCTGGGCTAAACCGGCTTTTTTTGTGACTTTTTTTACCGCTCTTTTTTTAACTTTCTCCCTACTTGCAGCCAATACCCGCCGCGGATTTACAATTGCCGTGGTAGTTACTTTGTTTGCAACTTTAAGACTCTTGGGAGTAGGAAATGTTCTCAATCTTTTTTTATTAGCCGGGGTTGCAATTGCCTCTGAAATCTACTTTAATCTAACAAAGTAAGATGCGCGTCTCCCAAAACTCACTTAACCCCTCTTTAAAAAACCAAATTATTAAAACTTTCGCGCAAACTATTAGTGATTTTAAAAATATCAGTCAGATCAAAACCTTTCTTGATGATTTTTTTACACCGGCGGAAATTGAAACCTATGCCAAACGCCTGGCGATTGCTTATTGGCTTAAAAAAGGCCGCAGTTATGAAAATATTAAAGGAAATTTGAAAGTCAGCAGCGCAACGATTGCCGAAGTCAAACAAACGATGGATCGGCCTGGGTTTGAACAGGCCATCAAAGCCATCGAGGCTGAAGAATGGGCCAGTGTCTGGACCCAAAAAATCCAGAAGTTTGCAAGACTTGACAGAAAGTAGTTCCTATGTTTAAATTCGCATAATTATGGGGGTAGAACAATCCACTGAAGGTCTTCTCACAAAAGCGAGGGGAAATCCAAATCTCATAGATCTTGTCGAGGCTCTCCTACAATCTCCAATGGTTGGGCCTCTACCCAGATATGGGACTTATAAAGGGAACTTTGAAGCAGAAATTCCGCACATCTTGAGATCATCAACTACAGAGCATGTAGATATCGTAAAAGAACCGACAAAAACAGGTGACAGAGTGCTTGTCTGGACAGCAGTCGAATGGCCAGAATATGAGCCACCTTTCGACATGTAAGCGGTAAGGTTAGCTTCAGTTTGAAATTTCATCCCCTTACTGATAAACTACAGGCAATGACAACTAAAACCTCCGGCATGATGCAGCTTGCCGTCTGACGCGGAGGTTGAAGTTGTGGAAGAAACAAACCTCCGCAAAGGAGGTTTTTTAATTTGCATAAGAGTTATAATTTACTAACATGGCAAAAAAGAAATTCTACGTCACCGCGGCAATTCCGTACGTTAATGCGCCCCCACATATCGGGCACGCATTGGAGTTTGTGCAAACAAACACTATTGCTCGTTATCATAAACTGCTTGGCGAGGACGTGCTTTCTCTGTCTGGTGGAGACGAAAACGCTCTAAAAAACGTTCAGGCTGCAGAAAAAGCGGGTGAACCAGTAAAAGAGTTTGTTGATAAAAATACAGAGCTTTTTCGCCAACTGGCAATCAAATTAAATGCTGAATTTGACGTTTGGCAAAAGGGCAGTGATACTAAGCTACACTTCCTTTCCTCACAAAAGCTCTGGCAACTTTGCCAAAAGGATATCTACGAAAAGGATTATGAAGGACTTTATTGCGTTGGTTGCGAAACATTTTATACTCCCGACGAATTAGACGAAAATGGTGAGTGCTTCGAACATCCGGGGAAAAAACTCGACAAAGTCTCGGAAAAGAATTATTTTTTTGCGCTTTCAAAATACCAAGAAAAACTAACAGAAATCTACGAAAACGGCAAAATTGAAATTTGTCCTGAGCACAGGAAAAACGAGGTATTGGCATTTATAAAACAAGGGCTTCAGGATATTTCTATATCTCGCTCAAATGAGCGGGCTAAAAATTGGGGTGTGCCAGTTCCGAATGATACTAGCCAGCGTCTTTACGTCTGGTTTGACGCCCTCAACATTTATCAGTCTGGAATTGGCTTTGGTTGGGATGATAAAACTTATCAAAAATGGTGGCCCGCCGACTTGCACGTCATTGGCAAAGGGATAATACGCTTCCACGCCGTTTATTGGCCCGCATTCTTACTCTCAGCAGGGCTCGAGCTTCCCAAGGCCATTTTTGTTCACGACTACTTCACAGTTAACGGTCAAAAGATGTCTAAAACTGTGGGTAACGTAATTGATCCGGTTAAGTTGATTGACAAGTATGGAGCCGATCCTTTACGTTATTACTTCTTAGCTAAATTTAATCCTTTTGCAGACGGAGATTTTTCCGAGGGAAAATTTGTCGAAACCTACAACGCTGATCTTGCCAATGGGTTGGGGAATTTAGTAGCCCGAGTTGCCAAGTTGTGCGAAACGAGTGGTTTTGAATTCAAAGAAACCGCGCCTTCGCTGGACAAAAAGGTTCAAAGCCACCTTGACGAGTTTAGATTCGATAAAGCTTTGAAAATTATTTGGCACCAGATCAGCGACCTAGACAAGACAATCAACGATGACGAACCTTGGAGCATACAGGGTCCGTCCTTGTACGCCATCTTAAAAAGATATGTAAAGGAAATAAGGAGCATTGCTTATAATCTACGACCTTTCTTGCCCCAAACTGCCCAAAAAATTGAAAAACAGTTTCAAGGGCCTAAAATAGAACTAGGGAAACCGTTGTTTCCTCGTCTATGAGAAAATTCTTGCTCCGGCATGAGAAAAAGGTTTTGCGCCTGCTGGAAATTTTCCCCGGTTTTGTTTCCTGGAACTTGATCCTCCTCCCCTATTGGGGTATTTTTGTTATTCCCAATGCCGTCGCTTACTTTGTTCTTATTTTTAATATTTACTGGTTCTATCAATCTTTGATTATCGCCTTCACTTCCGTTCTCAGTCATTTCCGAATCCAAGCTTCAGTTGCGTACGACTGGCTGGCGGACGTCAAAACGTTCCCTGACTGGGAAAAAGTCCATCATATTGTACTCGTCCCAACTTATAAGGAACCCCTGCATATTTTAGAACGAACCCTCAAGGCTTTGGCGAGTCAGACTCTACCCACGGCGCAAATGACAATCGTTCTTGGATTTGAAGACAGAGAGGACCCTCAAGAAAGAGAGAGAAAACAAAAAATTCTAGCTGACAAATACCAAAAACGATTTGCTAATCTTGTCTTCACCAACCACAAATTAAGTGCCGGAGAAACTGTTGGGAAGCACTCCAATCAACGCTACGCTGCCATGGAGGTCAAAAAAAGATTTATTGATACCGGCAAAATTGACATGAATTACACGACAGTAACAAGTTGTGATGCGGACCACGTTTTTCACTCCCAACATTTTGCTGCTTTAACTTTTAAGTTTTTGGATAACCCGAACCGTTTCAAACGCTTCTGGCAGCCAGCTGTCATGTTTTACAACAATATCTGGGAACTGCCCGCCCTCACCCGTGTGCCGGTAACCTTTATGACTATTTGGAATTTATCCCAACTCCCAAGACGCGATCGATTAATCAACGGCCAAAACTATTCGCTTTCTTTCAAACTACTCCATGAGGCAGGTTATTGGGATCCAGACAAGATTCCAGAAGATTGGGGCATATTTTTTAAATCTTTGTTTAAAACAGGTGGAAAAATTGAAGTTGAACCGCTTTACATTCCCCTTCTCGCTGACGCGGCACAGTCAACCACCATCTTCAAAACCCTTAAAAGTACTTATAATCAAATCAAGCGCTGGGCTTGGGGGGCCAGCGATACTCCTTGGATCGTATTTAATTATTTAACTACCAAGGGAGTGCCCTTTTGGGACAAAACTACGCGGTTAACAACTTTCTTGTGGGCCCATCTCTTGTGGCCGGTCAACTGGTTTATTATCACCATTGGATTAACTCTACCTACGATCATCAACCCTGCTTTCGGTCGCACGGCTCTGGGCTACACCGTACCCAAACTCTCATCTTTTATTCTCACTGTCGCTCTGCTTTTCTTGATCGTGATGATAGTTATTGACAATATCTACAAACCAAAAAGACCCGAGGGTTTCCCCCGCTGGCGGGCGTTACTCATCCCCTTGGAATTTGTTCTCATGCCAATCTCGGGATTTTTCTTTGGAGCACTCCCCGGCATCGACGCCCACACCAGACTCATGCTGGGGAAATATATTGAGTACAAAGTGACGGAAAAGGTCTAATTTTGCTACACTGAAAGAGTGTTAACTGTCCTTACTGAAAGCCTTTGGGGAGATGAGGGTTTTAGCGCCATCCTTTCCATGAAATCGATTCCCGAGATCATTAAAATCTCGGCTGCCGACACCTACCCACCGCTTTATAACATCACCGAACACTTGGTTTTTAAGTTTTTTGGCACTGGTGAAGTCGCCATCCGTGGGTTGTCTTTTTTTTACTATCTTGTTGCAGTTTTGTTCACTTTCCTTATTGGTAGCTATCTTTTTAACAAAAAAACCGGTTTTCTGGCAGCGGTGCTCACTTTCTTTAATCCCTTTTTTATGATTTACGCCTTTGAGGGCCGGATGTATTCAATTCTTGCCGCGGGGGTTACTGCCTCAATGTACTTTTTTATTAGGAAAGCCTGGATCCCTTATATTATCGCCACTGCTTTTGCCATGTACTCGCACCACTTTGCCGCCTTTGCCATTGCGGTTCAGGTTCTCTGGTCGGTCTACGAACTAATTAAAGGCCAGGGGGGCTTGTTTGTTAAAAGGCTGAAAGCTTTTGTGGCCGTTGGTGTTCTCTATCTTCCCTGGGTTATCCCCCTTTACCGCCAAGTTACCCGTGTGTCTGAAGGCTTCTGGTTAACAATCCCCACCGTTGCCGACCTTTACAACTTGGTTTTTGATTATCTAGCCCGGGGCAATGGCAAGTTTTTGGCCATCCCCGCACTGGTTTTTGCTTTAACTCTTGTTTTGCTGAGGCGCTGGAACGAAAAAAAAGAGAAATCAGTTTTCCTTTTGGCTTGGTTTGTCGTTCCCATTGTTACCGTTTGGGCTGTCTCTCAGTTTTTCCAGTCAATATTTTTCAACCGCTACCTTATTGCCACCATCCCAGCGGCTATGCTTATCCTTGCCAGTATTCCAAGAAAGTTTGCCCAAGTCCCACAAATTATTCTGGTTGGACTATTTGCTTTCATTTCCTGGCACTATTTTACTCGTCCGGCTAAACCGCCCTTTAACCAGTTGGCTGCATACGTTAGCGAGTCCCGCCGGGGGGATGATTACGTGATCAACGCCGATCCGGGTCGGCATAAGCTCTGGGAGTCAAAGTATTACGGCATTCCCGCGCCGATTTATGTACCCGATGGAAGTGATCTCCCTTTCTTTGTGGGAACGGCCCTTATGCGGGAGGGTGACATTATAAACACTCTTCCTGTCCCCAGAAGAAACAATCCCTTCAGGATCGGAGCTATTGCGACCACGGACTTTGAACCCTTGGAGCTGGTCGGCTATACTGAAAGTGAAACAAAAGTTTTTGGAGACTTGAAGTTCACTTGGTATGAAAAAGCTAATTGACGCCATTGAAAAGCTTTACTTACCCCGCTGGTTGATGCTCCTCCTGGCCATTGTTCTAGTTTTGCGCATCCCGTCATTTTTTGAGCCGTTTAGCTACGGCGACGAAATGATTTACCTAACGCTGGGCAACGCTATCAGAAAGGGGCTTGTTCTCTACAGAGATATTCATGACAACAAACCCCCACTCTTGTACCTCATTGCCGCAGTCGCCGGCAACGTTTTTTGGTTTCGGGCCATTTTGGCAGCCTGGTCGCTTACTACAATTGGCCTTTTTTGGAAACTAGTGAACTTTCTTTTTGGCAAAAACCAATTTCTTATCAAGGTTACAACCATCTTTTTTGCGCTACTTACAACTTTGCCTCTCCTTGAAGGTCAGATTGCCAACGCCGAAAATTTTTTGATCGGCTTTTCCATCGCTGCTTTCTACGTGCTCGTTGCCAGAAAAAACACTTTCCGAAATCTCTTTGTCGGGGGCTTACTTTTTTCCATTGCTGCACTTTTTAAAATCCCGGCCGCTTTTGAGATACCGGTTATAGTCCTTTTCTGGGCAATCACTGCCGAAAAACTCGATTTGAAAAATAGTGCAGTTATTGCGAAAAAGTCTCTCTTGGTTGCGACGGGTTTTTTGTTACCAATTGCTGTAACTTTCATCTGGTTCTGGGTTGCCGGCGCTTTACCACAATACATTACGGCCGCTTTTGGCCAGAATGTTGGTTACCTGTCTTCCTTCAGGCCGGGCGACGTTCGGCTGCCATTTTTACAGCGAAATGCACCACTTTTGATTCGCGCCGGCATAGTGGCAACGGCAACACTAGGACTTTGGCTAGCCAAAAAAAGACTCTCCAAGCCGTTCGTTCTGGCCACGGCCTGGGTGCTCTTTGGACTTTTTGCCGTGGCCCTTTCCGAACGGCCCTATTCTCATTACTTATTACAAATAATGGCTCCCGTCTCGATTTTGGTTGGCATACTGGTCGCAGCCAAAAAAATTGAACAGGTCTATACAATTTTCCCTCTTCTTTTGGTTTTGGTTGTCCCGGTCAAGTATAAGTTCTGGCATTATCCAACTCTTCCCTATTATCAAAGATTTGTGGAGTTTGCTGTCGGGAAAATTAATCGTGAACAATATTTCAATCGTTTTGACGGCAACGTCAACCGCAACTACGCAATCGCCCAGTTTTTGACCCAGTCAAGCTTTCCGGACGAAAAGGTTTTTGTCTGGGGTGACTCGCCACCCATTTATGCCCTGGCCCGTCGCCTGCCTCCAATTAAATACGTTGCCGAATATCACATCAGAGATTTTTCCTCACCAGAAGAGATTGTAAGCACACTTACCGGCAGTCCACCAAGCTACATTGTTATTCTTCCAGACGCTTCCCCATTTCCAGAGTTAAAACAATTGGCCGCTGAAGATTATCTTTTAATCGCCACCATCTCCGAGGCTCAAATCTACAAAATCTTTCCGTCTCTGATACAATAAGCTGACGAATTCATGCTCAAGCGTATCCCTTTCTATAAAATTGTGGTCCCGGTTTTGGCTGTGAACTTACTCCTTGTTCTCCTAGTTATTTTAATGCAAAGATCTCTCCCTCCGGTTATTCCACTTTTTTACGGTCAACCGGCTGGAGAACGTGAGCTTGCCAAGAGCATCTGGCTCATGATCCCTGCCGTTGTTTCACTTGTTTTGGTTGTCATCAACGTTGGTCTGACTAAGTTAGTTGGAGACAATTTCTTGCAAAGGGCGCTGGTCGGGGCAATAGTCGCGGTAACTACTCTTTCTACAATAACCATAATTAAAATTATGTTTTTGGTGGGAAATTTACCAATATGAATATCAAAACCCTGGTTTTAATTCCGGGATCTGTGGCTTTTTTGATTGCCTATCTTGTTACCCCTTTTGTCATCAAACTGGCTTGGAAACTTGGCATTATTGACGATCCGAGCTTGCACCGCCACCCCAAGGTAATTCACAACTACCCAGTTCCCAGAGGCGGTGGTTTGGCAATTTTTGCTGCCATGGCAATGGCCACTCTCTTTTTTCTTCCACTTGATAAACACATTGTTGGTATCTTGTCTGGGGCTGGCATTATCATCCTCCTGGGAATCGCCGACGACAAATGGAATTTAAATCCCTATTTACGGCTGGTGGTTCAATTTCTAGCGGCCAGCGCGCCCATCATTTCCGGCATTGGCATCAGCTTTGTCTCAAATCCTTTTGACGGAATAATTGATTTATCCGTCTACGGGGTCCTGCCCGACATTGCCGCTGCTATTTGGATCGTGGCCCTCATGAATTTTCTTAATATGGGCGCCAAAGGCGTTGATGGGCAACTGCCCGGCATTGCCGCTATCGCCGCCGCGGTCATTGCCATCTTTTCACTCAACTATTCTGCCGACATTGCCCAGTGGCCGGTTATTATTTTGGCCTCAATTACAACAGGGGCATATCTCGGATTTTTACCCTGGAACGCCTATCCCCAAAAAATCATGCCCGGGTTTGGTGGCAGTAATCTGGCGGGATACTTCTTGGGCATTCTGGCAATTCTCTCTACTTCTAAAGTCGGTGTCCTGGCTGTGGTCTTGGGAGTACCGCTTATTGATACCGGTTACGTGATAATAAGAAGGGTGGTCTCTGGCAAATCCCCCGTTTGGGGCGACCGAGGGCATCTTCACCACCGGCTTCTGGACCTGGGTTGGAGTAAACCCGCGGTAGCCGCTTTTTACTGGGCCATAGCCGGACTTTTGGGAATTATGGCTTTGAATTTGAATACTTTGGGGAAGATTTATACAATTGTGGGTGTAGGAGTGCTGGTAGGCGGAATTATACTATGGCTAACATACAGACCCAAGTCCAAAAATTAGTGGCCATTGCCAGGGTCATGCGGCCGGTGCATTGGACCAAGAATTTAGCGATTTTTGCTGCGCTTATTTTTTCTGGATCTCTTTATAACCCCATTCTTTTCACTAAAATTTTCTGGGCTTTCTGGGCTTTTAACTTAGCCGCCTCCGCCACTTATGTTTTTAATGATTTAATGGACGCGGCCGCCGACCGGGCTCATCCGATCAAAAAAAATAGGCCTATCGCCAGCGGTCAAATTTCAAGTTTGGAGGGTCTTATCCTTGCGGCTATTCTGGCTACCGTCGCGCTTTTCTTGGCTGAAAGTTTATCCCACATTTTTTTCATTTTGCTTTTAATTTACTTAGTCATGCAGGCGCTTTATTCTTTATATCTTAAAAACTTGCCCATTTTGGACATTATCATTATTGCCACCGGCTTTATTATCCGTGTCTATTCCGGTGCTTTTGTCATCGATGCGCATTTATCGGTTTGGTTTCTTTTGTGCGTCATTTCAGTAGCACTTTTTTTGGCCTCAGGAAAAAGACGGGCGGAAAGCGGGGCCCTGGGTAAAAAAAGTCAAACGCGCGCCAGCCTCTCCAAATATCCCCGTGAATTACTAAGCTCCTACGTGACCATGTTTGGCAATGCCGCCTGGATGAGTTGGTCCCTTTTTACTTTTTTCGAATCTCCCAAGGCAACCACTCCGGTTTGGCTGTTTTTGGCTGAGCTTTCCCGGACGACAACCGTGAACAAACTTTTAATGATTACCATCCCGGTAACCATTTTTGGCATTATGCGGTACGAAGCTCTAATTTTCAAAAATAAAGCTGAGGCGCCGGAAAAACTGCTTTTGACTGACGCGGCGCTGGTTACCAGCGTGGTCGTCTGGGTCCTTCTGGTAATTCTGATTCTTTATGGCGGGCTTTCTACTCACTCTGTATAGTAGCGTATTCGCCCGAGACCCAACCCTCCTTATTATCAAATTTTATCTTGAGCCAACCGGCTGTTTCGTCCTCCTCAACAAGATCATATGTTTCACCCGGCTTGACTTGGCCAACTTCACGGGAATTTGTTGTTGGTTCTTCCCGAACCCGTAAAAAACCCGTGTCGGTTTGAGCTATTTTTACTTTTTTGGTTGTTTCTCCATTATCTCTTTTGATATCTTCAAATACACTCAATTCTTCCGGTTGGTCACTGGATTTAGCCAAAGAAACTACCGCGGTCAGACGGAAACCTTCCGCGCTTTTTACACTAAAAGTCCGCTGCCCATAACCAGGAGAAAAAATGGCCAGTTGATGCTCTCCTGCTGTCACATCTGAAATTTTTATGGGAGTGAAGCCTTTGACTTGACCGTCAAGGCTAACCTGAGCTGCATCCGGGCTTGAAACCACTGAGATCGCTATTTGGTCATTACCCATTTTTTCAAACGAAATCACTTCCCCCGCAGAAGTGTCAACAGTGGCTCCAAAACTTCTTCTCACAACCGTCTTGATGCCAGGTTCCAGTGAAACTTTCGTCTCATAGGGAGCAAGCGGTTCATTAGCCTCGGGCACTAACTTGACGGTAATTTCTCCCGGAGTTTGGGTAGCTTCATACGGGGTCCTACCGACTTGTTCCCCATTGATAAAAACAAGGGAAACGGGATCACTTTCAATTAGTAGCCCTGCCCCTTTGGGTCTCAAAAAAAAATAGTAGACAGCCGCTCCAACCATCAAAACAGCAATCACCATTAACCCCCAAGTTAGTAGCTTCTTTGTCTGCACAGTGAGAAAGTGTAGCAAAATTTTCCTTAAAACTAAAGCTGCTCAAGCACAAAAGACAAGTTTTGATTAAAAAAGAGGAAACAATATTACAGGAGGCAAGGAATTACCTTTCCATAGACCACTCTTTTTCAAGCTATATTCCTCTGTATCCAAAATTGTAACTCCAACGATATTTTTCTTGATGTCTAGAACAACCTGATGTACACCTAAATCCCATGGCTCCACCCCGGCCTTCAAAGCAGCCTTACCAACCTCCTCGAGCGCGGTGTGGATTTGTCCATAGAGTTTTCTTCTCTCTTCAGGTAAATAATTCCAACCTCCAACACGGCTTGTTTCAACTCTCGGACTCTCCCCCTCTACATAATCAAAAAATCCCCATCTCTGACCACTATTCAAATCAACCAAGGCTCCAAGTGGTCTCTGGGCGGAAAAATTAATTATTAGATCCTTTTTATTAACAGCTATTTCTATCAAATCCAATCGTTTGACGATTTCCCCAAGAACCATTGCGGTCCTTATCTCATGAATAACACTCGAGGTGGGGTGTTTCAACAAAGGATTACCCACCACAATAGGAGCTTTTTCTTTGATCACTACTGTTTCTACACCGTCTACTTTCAACGGCACAAAAAAAATTTTTCGTCTGGCTGGGACATCTGCACGCAAGTTGTAAAACCAACCAGTCCCAAAAGTTTCTGTTCTGAGAACAATTTCTTCAGCCACCTCTTCCGGGCAACCTTCAGCCACTAAAACTAAAAAACCGCTTTCCAGCAATCTCTTTTCACTTATTACTCTTTGACAAACAACATTTTTCACAAGTGACTCAACTCCGCTCATTTAGGCTCTTTCTTTTGAAGACATTTGCAGATAGCGCTCACCAACTATACCCACCTCAAACCGATCCGGGAAAACTCTTCTCAGAATCATTCTAGCCATCTGGGGAGCAATCTGGTCCGTTAGTTCCTGGTAGCTTATCCCCCTGTCTGGACCGTTAATCATCCTTAATCTAGTGCCTCCAGGTTGAGATACCTCTCCCGTTGTGGTGTCATAACCATACTCCAATTCAGAAACCAAAACTCCAGTCAAAGTACTCTTAATAAATTGGTCAACTCTTTCATCTCTGTTTACTTTCCGCTCATCGTCAAATCGAACTTCAATTCCCCTAAAACCCTCGTCTCCCAACGTCTGTTCGATTGTCTCAATAAAAGTTTCTTTTTCATCCACCCCAAAAGCATTGGCAGCTTCTCTTTTTAAATCATCGAGAGCCTTTTCCATTAGCCCTAAGGTTGTTTCATCAACAGAAACCGGTACGTACGTTTCATCGCTTGATACAACTTCAACTTTCTCATTCTGCACTATAACCCTGCCCGCCAATATTTGACTCGCAATTTCACAACAATCTGCAACCTTACTGTTTACTTTTTCATTATTTTTCCGCAGAGACTCAGCTAATTTGGCTAAATTCTTATGTAGGCGAAGCCTCATCAACTGTTGAGCTCCCTCTCTAGTAACATCCACTAAATTGTGTACTGAAATCTCCCTAAACATTTGGGCCATTATTTTTTCAAATGTTATCTCGCCGAGAAATTCATTAGGAAAACCATAACTAGAAATTCCCTCTACAATGGCACTAGCAAGCTCGATATCCAATTTATCTCTGAAGATTGAACTCCTTTTAGCAAGTTTTATCGCTTTTTTCCATGTTTCTGCCAACTGCTCGAATTGTGAAGGAATGATCTTGCCATCCCGCTCATACTCCCCAAATCTTACTGCGCCATCAAACACAATAACCATGTCTTCACCCCTTGCCCACCTAAGCAAAACATTCTTAAGGTCATTAACCATCAGTGGAACAATGTCATTAAGAGTGGGAACAAAGCCCTGTCTCATCTTTTCTCTAACCTCCAAATTTGCCTTTAGCTTTCTGAAATAGTCACCCGTAGAAAAGTGGAAAACACTTCTATCCCCCAAGTTTTTTCTTAGAGCCTGTACCAGTTCACTTTTTCCTGCTCCGGAAAGGCCATGTAAAAAAATACAGCGCTGGACTATACCATCTAGTGTAATTGCTTGCATAGAATGAGCAGGATGTACGAATTATAGGTAAATCTGGTCCGAACTGTCAAATTCTCTTGACAAATCAGCACTCGTGATGATAGAGTGCCAGTAGAGTACTGAAAGGGTGAATCAATTCCCAAAATGCCCAGCGCCCAACCGAGAAAAATTATCGTTAAGGCCAAGGAGGCGTGAGCTCAAGCATAAAGAGTAGGTTTTTGATAAAATATACCTGCCCCGACCAGGTGGCGAAGTGGAAACGCTGCGGTCTGCAAAACCGCGATGCACGGGTTCGATTCCCGTCCTGGTCTCAGCGTTAAAAACTTGACTTTTGGTACTTTTATAGGGTAGAATCACGAAGTCCCGAAGTAATTCGGGATTTTTTGTGCCTAGCTTCAGGCTAGGCAACCTGCCCAATATGTTACAAATTTCTCTAAATTTGTCACCCAAGCACCGCTTAGACCTTAAACTGGTCAAAAAGCGAGGAGAGGTTGGCGAAGGCATTTTCCCTGATATCAGTGAGCTTCGCAGGGCTCGCCGTGGCCACAAATTCTCACGCTTTTTTAGGCACATCTTTGAGCACAAAAACATTAAAAAAATTCTGGGCTCAAATCTGGCCTTGGTTGTTTTGGCCAGCTCAACTCTAACGGGCTCAACTTCAGCTCAAGATACACTTGAGCCTGAATCAACTGTTATTTCCAACCAGGAAGTGCACATAACCACCCAAAGGAGTGTTGCTTACCCAGTCGATCCGGCCATTGTCAACCAGGGCTACCATTTTGCCCACCCGGGGGTCGACTTTGAGGGCGTCACTGGGGATCCGGTTAATCCCATTCTTGCCGGAGTCGTGGAGCGTATTGACCATTCAAAGTTCGCACTGGGGAATGCCGTTTTAGTGAGGCACAGCGGCGAGTTGTCCTCAATTTACGCTCATTTATCCAAAATTGATGTTGAAGAGGGCCAGGCAGTAACCACTTACACTAAAATTGGTGAAGTCGGGACTTCGGGCCGTGCTTTTGGTGACCATTTACACATTGAGGTGTACCAAAACGGCCACACCATAAACCCGTTTACCGTTTTACCGCGTAATTAACCATTTTCTAGGCTTTGCCATAAATACCAGCTGGCCACTGTCCGCCAAGATGTCCAACGAGTTGCAAACTTGACCATCTTTTCCGCTGTCATATCTTTACCTGTTAATTTTTGCATCGCGTTCCTGATCCCCAAGTCGTCGGCTGGAAAAATGTCCGGCCGGGCCAAAGTAAACATCAGAAACATCTCGGCTGTCCATTTACCTATTCCCTTTACAGCCACCAACTCTCGCTCAACTTCCTCGTCTGGTAATTTGTCAAGAATCTTAGTTTTCAATCTCCCGTCAAGCGTTCTTTCAGCCAAATCCTGAACATAAGCCGCCTTGGCGTAAGATAAACCACAATTTCGCAAGTCCTCAATTGTCAACTGAAGAACTTCTTGGGGGGTTACTTTCCCTCCCAATCTTCCGATTAGTCTATTGCGTATTGCTGTCGCTGAAGCTCCCGAAAGCTGTTGACTGATAATCTCTCGCACGAGGCTGGCAAAATAATCCCCTTCTTTTCTTTTGCCAATATCGCAATGGCCGTATTTTTTCACCAACGGCCCCAAATATTTATCTCTTCTTAAAAACCTCTCTGCTTCTTTCCACACGATGTTATTATATAGCCAGTGGGGAAAATCAAGAAACTGGATGAGGTAGCTAAAATCGTAAAAAGCCTACGACAAGAGGGTCAAAAAGTGGGCCTTATCACCGGCTGCTTCGACATCCTTCATATTGGTCACATAGAACTGTTTCGTTTTGCTAAAAAACACGTTGACGTTTTGGTTGTTGGTCTGGAAAACGACCAATCAATCAAAATCACCAAGGGTAAAAATCGCCCTATTCACAAGCTTAGTCAAAGAGCAGAAACCTTATCAGATTTATCAACTATAGACTTCATCTTTCCCATAGAAACAATAATACGTTTTAACAATCCCGACACCGCTGGTGGCGAGTACAGAAAAATCTACAAAAAAATCAGACCGAATTTTATTATAAGCAATGACAAGGCGGATAAATATTGGCGACAGAAGCAAAGTGATGCTGCAGGAGTCGGAGCTAAATTAATATTGGACGAGAAAAGAAAAACTTCGTCAACCACCAGGATTGCACAGAAGCTGAAGATTGAGAATTAAATTACTTGGGCCCGACAATGAAGATGGTCTGTTCATTTGACACCATCTACAGTTTACAGTGAACTGTAAACTTTATTTTGAGCCGACGGTGATTTAGTTCGCAACTCTAGGATATCGGTTTGCACCTTCCTGGTTGAGACGCTCATAGACCCACATCCGAACCAGAGTTGTCGGCCCGATACCTTTTTGAGCTGCTCGGTAGCGCAGATTTTGAAGTGTTTCTCTGTCAAAACGCACCGTTACTCCCTCTGACAAGTTCTTGACAAAAGCAATTTTTACAGGCTTAAAACCATTCTGATAATCAGTAAAATCGTGGCTGTCCCAAAATTTTGCTTCCTCTTGAATTGTTTTGAATTTTGGAATGTGTTTTTTAGTTTTTATCACTTGGCTTCACCTCCTTTTGTTCCGAGATATTTCTTTCTCTCTTTTCGACTGGCAGGCCGAGCTGTCACTGGATAAAAAATATCATCGCCCTTAGGCACCAGGACAACCCCTAAAGCTCTACCTTTTTGGGTGTAACCCACCAAACGTAAGCGACCAGAATAGCCTTTTTCAGAAATATGATCTCCTTGGCATATTTCTTCAACCTCATCCGGGGTAACCTCGTGCCGGGCAATATGAACTACGTTCCATTTATCCCAAATGAGGCAGTTAACCTTCACTTCAAATGAAGTGTAACACAACGCATTACAAAGTCAATTGCTAATACGGTTACTTGGAGCCGACGGTGATTACCAGGTCGTAGTCAGAAGTCTCAGGTAACTCATCACCGATTTCAATGGTGTAATCATCTTCAAGCGCGGTTTGAGCCTCATCAACGACTGCCTCCGGCACATTCTCCTTAGCTTGGATAACCGTGTCGGTAAAGTCAAAAGTTTTGGCGTTTCGCGTGTCCTCAACCACAAATCCCGTATTAACCAAAAGCTCCTCGGCCGCGCCAGCTGCGCCTGCTGTTCCACTACCGTTTAGAACCTGAACTTTATAAACACTTAAATCAAGTTCGGGCTCCGGTGTTGCGGTAGGAGTCGGGGTGACGGTCGGTACGGGCTTGGGCGTTTCCCCAGATACTTCCGGTAGCTTGCCAACGCCACTTAAGTAGACGTAAATCCCTCCGGCTAAAGAGGCTACAATAATGGCGGTAATGAGAGCTGTAATGAAAACAACCTTAAAATTACCACTGGCTTTTGGTTCTACTTCTTCTGGTTTCAGTTGCTCTTCCTGGAGCGGCTCTGTTTCCTTGACTTCTTCAACCACCGCCTTGGGTCGAGACTCCTCCACCACTTCCTCATCTTGAGTTTCCACCGGGGTTTTCTCTGGAGATTCTTTTTCCTCTTCTTTGTCTTTCTCGGGCATTGGTTTAAGTGTAACGACAATAAACCAACCAAGTCAAGGAGTTTTACATGCCCATACCGCCACCGGGCATGGCTGGAGTTTTCTCTTCTTCCTTGATATCAGTTATCAAGGCTTCAGTGGTCAAAACCATCATGGCCACACTTGTAGCATTTTGTAGTGCCGAGCGAGTCACTTTCAAGGGGTCCAAAAGGCCAAATTCAATCATGCTGCCAAATTCTCCGGTTAGGACATTATAGCCAAAGGCCGGATCATTTTTCTCTTCAATTTTCTTTAAAATGTAACCATCATCCTCGCCGGCATTCCTGACCAACCAGCGCAGGGGCTGTTCCAAGGCGGCCTTAACAATATCAATTCCAATTTGCTCGTCTTTGACTTTACTTGTCAGTTTATCAAGCGCCTTTCTGGCTTGCAGCAGAGCCACTCCTCCGCCGGGCACAACCCCTTCTTCAACCGCAGCTTTGGTGGCCCCGACTGCATCATTAACTCTTTCTTTTTTCTCATTGAGTTCAACTTCGGTGGCCGCCCCGACGTTAATTTGGGCGACCCCACCGGCCAACTTAGCCAGCCTCTCTTCCAACTTCTCACGGTCAAAGTCAGAGTCGGTCTCAGAAATTTGCCTTCTAACCATGGCAATTCTTGCCTCCAGCGCTTTTTTGTCACCCTTGCCGCCGATAATCCTGGTGTTGTCTTTATCACTCCAAATTTTGTCCGCTTGACCCAGGTCGGTTATTTCAACATTTTCAAAGGTCTTGCCTGTAGCTTCACTTACTACCATGCCTCCCGTCAAGACCGCAATGTCAGCCAACATTTCATCCCTGCGGTCACCAAAACCTGGGGCTTTAACTGCCAAAACATTAAATGAACCCTTCATTCTGTTAACCACCAGAGTTGCCAACGCTTCACCCTCAATCTCATCGGCAACAATCACCAAACTTTTGCTGATTTTGACAAATTTTTCCAGAAAAGGCAGAAGCTCCTGGATCGAAGCAATTTTCTTGTCGGTAAGCAAAATGTAAGGATCTTCGATTTCAGCTTCCATTTTCTCAGGGTTGGTCACAAAATAGGGGGAAACATAACCGCGGTCAAATTCCATACCCTCTTTGTATTCAATTTCAATCTCCAGGCCCTTACCTTCTTCAACTGTGACCACCCCGTCACTACCAACTCTGTCCAAAGCCTCGGCAATTTTGGCACCAATTTCTTCGCTGCCAGCCGAAACCATAGCCACCTGCTCAATTTCTTCTTTGTTTTTGATGGGTTTGGCAATTTTTTTAAGTTCATCTACAGCCGCCGCCACGGCCTTTTCCATGCCTTTTTTAACAATCATCGGGTTGGCCCCTGCAGTAATGTTTTTCATTCCAGCCGCGCTCATTTGTTGGGCCAAAAGAGTCGAAGTCGTGGTTCCGTCTCCGGCAGCGTCATTGGTCTTGCTGGCCGCTTCTTTAACAATCTGGGCCCCCATATTTTCAAAGGGATCAGCCAGTTCTATTTCTTTGGCCACGGAAACCCCGTCGTGAACAATGTTGGGTGAGCCCCATTTCTTGTCCAGAGCAACATTTCTGCCCTTTGGCCCCAGGGTTGTAACAACCGCTTTGGCCACTACGTCAATTCCGGCCAATAAGGCCTGCCTGGCTTCATCAGAGAATTTTAATTGTTTTGCCATAATTATTTTTCGATCGCCAAGATGTCCTCAAACTTTGCAAAAAGCAATTCCTTACCGTCAACTTTAACCTCTGTCCCACCCCATTTTTTATAAATGACAATATCTCCCTTTTTAACCGGACTTTTGCGCACTTTACCCGAATCGGTTACTTCGTCAGCGCCAACGGCGACAACTTTACCTTTCTGGGGTTTTTCGCCGGCAGAATCAGGCAAATAAATACCGGAGTCGGTTTTTTGGGCGGCCTCCAAAGGCTCAATGATTAAATGGCCCGCTGTAGGCTGAAGACTAGTTTTCTTGGCACTTCTCGACATCGAGTGCTATTTTAAACGAGAAGGTTTCAATTTGTCAAGAGGCAAGGCCAAACCGGCTTAAGATCTCCTCACTCCAATCAACGGGGTGAAAAAGAGCGCGGGTGGGAGTAACTACCTCGCGGGTAATTTTGGGTTTCATATAGAGATACTGTAGGCCGAAAGCAAGAAAGTTCGCAAAAGATATTATGATATTAAGATATCGTGATATCGTGTGCTTTTTCTTCTTAATATCCTGGCGCGCTTGCGCGGTGCCTGGCCAATAATTGACAATCCAGCTATTCTCTTCCAGAAACTTCTCGTGAGTATTGTCTTTGTTTACAAGAGATACAACTTGGGCAATCTCGTGAGCCGTAAAAATATTTTGTTTGGTCCAAAACAAATCCGTTTCGTCCAGCCAGATATTCGTGCACAGTTTATCTTTTTCATCTTTCTTCCCGGGAGTCCTCAGGGAAAACTTCGCCAATTTCAGAATTAAATAAGCCACTGCCCTTGTCAGCCAAAGGGTTCCTTTTTGAGTGATGATCATTAAATCAATATCGGAGTCGTCCCTTGCATTTCTCATGGCCAGAGATCCGGTCACAGCCACCATCTTTACGGTTGGAATTTTAGACAAAACCCGAGCCGCGGCTTCGGCAATTTTTATTTTTCGCTCGGAAGTTTTTTCCCTAAATAACCTTTTTAAAACCAAATTTTCTCTCCCCGCGATGAAATAAAAATTATCTTTACTGGCAACAAGCGTGTCGGGGGCAATAAGTTTTGGCGTTTGGCTGCCGCAATACCACTTAGTCAGTTCATCGTGCCTTAACGGATAGTCAAAAATATTATGGTAGGCAATCGCCGCGGCTAACCCCACTTCTATCTGGCTTATACCTCTGTTATCTTGCTTGTGTTGTTGTGGTCGTAAGTCCATACTGGGTTAAAACTTGGGCTACTCCGGCTGCTGCTGTCTCAAGCACCTTGGTGCTGCGCCCCCCCTCATTAACCGCATTGACGGCGTCTTCAAAATATGCGCTAATTTGAGAATTAATTCCCGTTGGCCCATCAAAAGTCCTACTTGCCAAATACCAGCTTTGAGCCTCCCCCGCCTGGGCGACAAATGCCCCGGCAAGCGGGTCAGCAACTAAAAGCGACTGCATATCAACCCGCGGATACGGCTCGCCAAATTCTCTTGTTCGGGCTGCGGCTGTGTACATTTTTTGCAGAGATTCGCGGGTCGCCAGGAATTTCAAAAAGTCCCAGGCTGTATCAGCATTCGGGCTTTTTGCCCAAACGCCCTCTACCCAATACGTTGCGTAAGCCACATTGGCCTCACTTGATGATTGTTTCGGCAGCTGCGGAACGGGGACCACTTTGAAATCCAAATTGGGATTTTGAGCCTTAATCTCAAAAACTCTCCAGGACGGCGCAAGATACATCGCCAGTTTCCCACCGGCAAAGGCCGTTGTGGATGAAGGAAGAGTTTCATCCCAAACTCCATCCACTGACGAAAAAACACTAAAGTAATCAAGCGCATCCTCGGCTAATTTACCCGTGGGGTTTGTCATCCTGACCCCGTTTTGAAGCATCATCAGAGCTAGAATCTCTTGCCAATGATCGACGTTTTCTGTCCTTCCAAGTGCGGCCCCAGCCTGTTGAATTATTCCTTGATCATCTTTGACGGTGAGCTCGATAGCCGTTTGTCTTAGGTCATCCCAGGTGGCAGGGACCGTTTTACCCGAGGCTTCAAAAATCTGGTTATTGATATAAAGGCCAAGGCCATCGTACTCCAGGGGGATACCAATAAACCCAGTGCCGCTTGTCAAGTCAGAAACCGCTACGGGATAAAAGGTTTGCGAAAATTCGCCGGCAGTCATGACGTTGGTGGGGACAGTTGCCAGCTCTGACTTAAACATCGGCACCCAGGTATTGTGGAATCTAAATATGTCCGGACCTCTTCCTTGGGCCAGCGCATTGGTCAGCCTTTCCCGATAGTCCTGCGGAGACTGCTTGACGTAGTTTATGGTGACATTGGGGTGACTGGTTTGGTATTCGGTAATTAAAGACGCAACGTTGGTATCATCCTCCCAAAGTCCCCACCAAGTCAGGGTAACCACTTCGGGCTTTTTGGTTAACATTGGAACAACAAATTTAAAAACTAAAAAGCCCAAGAGAACCAAAAACAAACCCCCTGCTACGAAAAACACCACCTTCGGGACTCCCTGTTTAGGAGGCGGCGGCCCAGCTTGTGGTGAAACAACCGGCGAAGGAGTTTCCTGAACCACAGGATTGAAAGGCGGTATTGTCGCATCCATAATTAATGCTATCATACACTAGCCTCATGAAGAAGATGAAGAAGTATCGGCTGCCAATTGCAATTGTAGCCGCAGTAGCTTTCTTTCCACTGGTTATTTTTTTCTCCTATTACTTTGGCAAAATTTATCCAAACGTTTACATCGACGAGATAAACGTTGGTGGAAAAACTCCCGAACAGGCGGTTTTGTTAATCGGCAAAAATGTTTCCACCCCGGAAAAATTAACACTGGAGTCCTACGAAATTGATCTTGCCTCTTTGGATTTCTCCTACGATATCAACCACACTGTCCAAGCTGCAACCGCTGTAGGTAGAACCGGAAACTGGCTTTTTGACATCAAAACAATTTTTTCTCTTTTAAATAGCAAAAAAGAAATTGGCTTAAGATATGAAATTGACGATGAGAAATTAACGAAACAACTCTCAGACATTGCCGGAGGTGTTATTGTTGAACCCATCTATCCTTCAGCTCAAATTATTAAAAAAGAAGTTGTCATCAACCCGGGCGAGAAAGGCGTCGATGTCGATATGCCTGCACTAAAACTTGCCATCGGCCAAAACCTGTCTCTTGCCAAAAACTCACCCATTTCCATACCCACTAAAGAAATTGATCCGAGTCTTGATGCTGATGAATTAACGGCATTTGAATCCCGGGTTGAGAAGTTTGTCGGCAAAAATCTAACCCTCACTTTCGAATACCAGGAATTTTTCTATAACGACAATCAACTTGCGGGGCTTTTGGCCCCAACCGGGGGAATTGATGAACAAAAACTCCAGGAAGAAATTTACGAAGTAACAAAAAGTATCAACCGTGAAGCCACCAATCCTGTGTTTGTTTTTGAAGGTGGGAAAGTAAAAGAGTTTGCCCCAGCCAAAGACGGGGTAAAAGTGAAAACGGATCAGCTGAAAAGCAACTTTGAAGGCAAAATTAATGCTCTTGAAACTACCGATGAAAAACATTTTTCCTTGACTATTCCTGCTTTGTCTTCACCACCAGAAATTGCAACTGGTAGCGTTAACGATTTGGGCATCAAAGAGTTAATTGGCCGAGGTACATCCCGATTTCGCGGTTCAATTGCCTCCCGGGTTTACAACATTAACTTGGCCGCCTCACGCCTTAACGGGACACTAGTCAAGCCCGGCGAAGTCATGTCTTTTAATGCCGCTTTGGGTGAGGTAGATAAACTAACCGGCTACAAAGAAGCCTACGTTATTAAAGACGGCAAAACTGTTCTCGGAGATGGCGGCGGAGTCTGCCAGGTTTCAACAACCCTTTTTCGTGCGGCCCTTAACGCTGGTCTACCAATCATTGAGCGCAGGGCCCACTCATACCGGGTTGGTTACTATGAACAGGATCAGCCACCGGGCCTGGACGCAACGGTCTATGCCCCCACCACCGACTTAAAAATCAAAAACGATACCCCAGGCCACATTCTGATTCAGGCTACAGCCGACACTAAAAACATGACATTGGTTTTCGAGATCTATGGAACAAGCGATGGACGAGTGGCAACGACCACCAAACCCGTCGTCACAGATGTTGTCCCTCCACCCGAAGACCTTTATGTTGATGACCCGACTCTACCGGCCGGAGAAATTAAACAGATTGATTATAAAGCCTGGGGGGCAAAATCACGCTTCAACTACACCGTCACCCGAGATGGGGAAACTATTTATCAAAAAACTTTTAACAGTTCCTACCGCCCCTGGCAAGCTATATACCTCAAGGGCACGGGGCCAGCCAATTAATTCTTGACTGCTTGATGGAAGTTGTGTACCATATTGTGTATATGTTACAGCGAACTCAAATTATGCTCGACCAAAACACTAAAACCGATCTTGAGCTTTTGTCGCAGGCCACAGGAAAATCTATTTCTCTGTTAATCCGTGAATATCTCAGCACACCGATTAAAAAAGAAAGAAGGAAAGTCCTTAAGAACAAAGCCAAAGTGAACACCGCCAAGGTTATGCTGGAAATGGCCAAAAGGGCCGAACAATTAGGTCTTGGAGGGCCCAGAGACTTGGCTATAAACCACGACTATTATTTATACGGGGCTCCCAAGGTCGAAAAATAAAAAATGAAAAATATCTTTGTCGACACTGGGCCATTTCAAGCCCTAAACGACAAAAATGACCAATACCGTGTTAGGGCAATCAATGTTTTTAACAAATTCCAAAACCACGCCCTCAATTACCACACGACAGACTACATATTAGATGAAGTGTATACCGGGCTTCTCATAAAAAGCGGTTATCAAGCCGCTCTGCATTTCGAAAAGTTCTTTTCCAAAGCGAATTATAACCTGGTTCACATAACACCAGAGTTGTTTTCTAGAACAAAGGAAGCCTTTCGTCGTTTTAATAAAGATAAGAAGTGGTCTTTTACAGACTGTACCAGTTATGTGGTTATGAAAGAACTAAAAATCAAAACAGCCTTTACTTTTGACAACAACTTTGAACAAATGGGCTTTGAGATATTAACGTAGACAAGCTGCTATAATAAGCCTCATGGAACCGGTAGTTTTAATTCAAAAATTAGAAAATTTGTATCTTGTCTTTGGGTATCCATTGGTCTTTCTAGGAAGCTTACTTGAAGTAACACCCATCGCTTGGGTTTTTCCTACTGGGGTCTTTGTTATTCTTGGTGGCTTTTACTCCTACGGCAGCAAAATTTTACCATTAATAGGAATCTTGATAGCCGGTTGGACGGGTGAATGGTTGGCTTTTTTGGCAACTTACTTTCTGGGTTACAAAAAAACCGGACTGATTAAAAAATTGAATCAGGAAGAAAATGCCATAAAAGCCCAACACCTTTTTGCAAAACACGGACCCTTAATTATGTCTACCTCCATGATGGCGGGGTTTACCCGCTTCTGGATTGCCTACATTGCCGGCCAGCAAAAGTATAGTTTTCGCAAATTTCTTTACTACTCGGGCGGCGCCTCCCTCACTTGGACCGCCCTCATGGTTGCTGTCGGTTATATTGCCGGAGCTGAACGCCACAATCTTGAAGTAACTCTCAGCCGCTTTGGCTACCTCGGCTGGATTCTCTTGCTTTTAGCTATTGGTGTAATAATTATAACTGTTAAAAAAGAATTTGGGGGTAAAAGTGAAAATTCTAGGAATTGAAACTTCGTGCGACGAGACGGCTGCAGCTGTTGTTGAAGATGGCACCAAAATTCTTTCCAATATCGTGGCTTCATCGCAGGAAATGCACGCCAAAACCGGCGGCATTATTCCCGAACAAGCCGCACGACAACAAGTAAAGTCAATTACTTCCGTAATCGACCAGGCATTAGACACTAAACAAAAGAAAATAGACGCCATTGCGGTAACCGTTGGACCGGGGTTAATCGGCTCGCTTTTGGTTGGCGTGGAAACAGCAAAGACTCTGAGTTACCTTTGGAAAAAGCCTATTGTTCCTATCAACCATTTGGTCGGGCATTTGTATGCGAATTGGTTGGAAGGTAGCACCCCTGAATTTCCAGCATTAGGTTTAGTTGTTTCCGGCGGGCACACCGATATGGTTTTGATGAAAAACCATGGAAATATTAAGTGGATCGGTGGTACCCGAGACGATGCTGCTGGTGAAGCATTTGATAAAACCGCAAGGCTTCTTGGTTTAGGCTATCCTGGTGGCCCAGCGATAGCGGCCCAAGCCGCTAAATTCGAGGTACGAAATCCGAAACCCGAATTAAATCTTTTTCCAAGACCATTGATAAATGAAGACAATTTCGACTTCAGCTTTTCCGGTCTCAAGACAGCTGTGTTGAATTATATTAATCATCAATCATCAGTCATTAGCCACCGCCGCTTGGCGGCAGAAGTTCAAGAGGCGATTGTTGATGTTCTAGTTACTAAGTCAGTTAAAGCAGTCCAAAAATACAAACCAAAAAGCTTTTTGCTCGGTGGTGGAGTTGCTGCGAATAACAGATTAAGAGAAAGATTTCAAGAAGAATTTGTTTCGAAAAAACTACAGGCTACGTTCCATGTTCCAGCTGTTAAATTTTGCACTGACAATGCAAGTGTTATAGCATCAGCCGCCCATTTTAATTACCGGCCAGTCGACTGGAAAAAAATCGTAGCCAATCCGCAATTAACAATCACCGATTAGCTTGCTATACTACGTCTGTGGACAAAGTTTACGATCACAAAAAATACGAGGCGGACATTTATAAGGCTTGGGAAACTTCTGGTGCTTTTACTCCCAAGGTAGACAAAAAACAAAAACCTTTCTGTTTGATTATGTCGCCGCCAAATGCAAATGATCCTTTGCACATTGGATACGCCAGGGAAATGTCAACTCAAGACATTCTTGTCCGTTATCATCGCATGAGGGGTGAACCAACTCTTTGGTTGCCTGGCGCTGATCACGCTGGCATTGAAACTCAATATGTTTTTGAAAAGAGACTAAAAGAAAAAGGTAAAAGCCGTTTTGATTACGACCGCGAAACGCTTTACCAAATGATTTGGGATTACGTCGCCCAAAACAAGCACATCATGGAAAATCAACTTAGACAACTAGGTGCATCTTGCGATTGGACCAGAAACAAATTTACCCTCGACCCCGACATAGTAAAAGTCGTCTATCAAACATTTAAAAAACTTTACGACGAGGGGTTTGTTTATCGGGGTGAACGGATTGTCAACTATTGCCCACGCTGTGGAACAAGTTTTTCTGAACTTGAAGTCGACCACGTCGAACGCGAAGACGAGATTTATTACCTCGATTATGGAGTCGTAACTATTGCCACCACTCGTCCGGAAACCATTTTTGCCGACGTTGCCGTAGCTGTTAATCCCAAGGATTCAAAGAATAAAAGACTCATCGGCAAAAAAGCCATTATTCCTCTAATTAACCGTGAAATAGAAATTATTGGTGACAGCTTGGTTGATCCTAAATTTGGTACTGGAGCGCTCAAAATTACTCCAGGGCACGATCCGGTTGACTTTGAAATTGGCCAAAAACACAAACTCCCAATAATCTCTGTTGTTGATGAAAACGGCAAGTTAACCAACACTCCGCAACAATATACCGGCCTCTCTACTGCTGTTGCCCGCGAAAAAGTAGTCAATGACATTGAGGACACGGGGAAACTCGTTAAAGTTGAAAAAATAAAACATGTAGTCGGTGTTTGCTACCGGGATAAGGGTCTCATCGAACCAATAGTTTCAAAGCAATGGTTTATCAAAGTTGAGGCCCTGGCCAAGAAGGCCCTTACTGCAATTAAAAACAAAAATGTTCGATTTGAAGCCATAAAATTTGAAAAGATTGCCACTCATTGGCTAAAGAACCTTAAAGACTGGAATATCAGCCGCCAGATTGTTTGGGGCATCAGAATCCCGGCTTGGCGCTGCGATAAATGCTTAGAGTGGACCGTCTCCGGCGGGGCTCCTCCTGCCGAATGTCCAATGTGCGGAAACAAAAAACTAACTCAAGACGCTGACACCTTTGACACTTGGTTTTCTTCGGGCCAGTGGCCCTTTGCTACGCTCAAGACAAATAAGCCCGGTGACTTTGACTATTTTTACCCGACCGCGATCATTAACCCAGCTTACGATATATTGCCATTCTGGGTTATCAGAATGATCATGCTCGGGTTATTTGCTACCAACAAAGTCCCCTTCGAAACAGTGCTTCTACACGGCTTGGTGCGAGACAAGCACGGTGTAAAAATAAGCAAATCTAAGGGCAACGTAATCAATCCAATCGAAGTGGCCAAGAAATATGGGGCCGATGCCTTAAGGGTTGCTCTCATTTGGGGCTCCTTGGTCGAAAACGACAGTAGCCTGTCAGAAGAAAACATCAAAGGTCAGAGAAATTTTGCCAACAAGATTTGGAACATTAGCCGATTTGTTTTGATGAACAAATCGGAAACTCTAAGCACTAAACCCAAAATCCTAAAGCGGCCAAGAGCAAAAACCGAGGAGGACAAGAAAATTCTTGAGGGACTTAAAAAGGCAACGACGAAGATAACCAATGCATTGGAAAAATACCGACTCAATGAGGCGGCTGAGAAACTTTATGATTTTATTTGGAACGACTTTGCCAACAAATATTTAGAGTCTACAAAAACCCGCAGAAACGAAGCCCAACCGATCCTCGAATACGTTCTGGCAACCAGCCTAAAACTGGCCCATCCTTTTATGCCCTTTGTAACCGAGGTCATATGGTCAACAAGCTTCGCACGAGACACAAAAGATTTGCTTATTACTAGTAATTGGCCGGAGAAGCACTAGGTGAAGCACTCGCCGCTGGGCTAGCCGAAGGGCTTGCCGATGCGCTGGGAGACGACTCACTCGGAACCAAAGGATTCACCGCTGGTGCGTTAGTCGGAACAGAAAAAGGTGTCGAAAGTGGTCGGGTTGTCGCAACAGGAGTAGGTTGAGGCGAGAGTCCCCCACCCATGACAAAATAAGCTCCGGCTCCGGCAACGGCTAACACTAAAATTACCAAGGCGATCCACAAAACAATCTTCGAGCTTTCTTTTTTCTCCTCAGGCATAGACGGAGGTGTAGCAGAAACTGTTGGGGCTGGTACCGGAGCCACGGGCTCGGGCTGCTGAAAAGTAGGTGCCGGTGGAGCAACCACTGGTGGTTCAACCGGTTGCGCAGCTGGTGGGTTTTCGTCCATAATTTACCTTAACTGTAAATTAATCTCATGTCAAGTAAACTTATTAAAATTTTCTTCTTTTTCATTTTAGCTCTGACTCTTTTTAATCTAATCTCCTCTTTTCGGCCGCCACGGCAGATAGTTCTGGGACAACAAGTTGACTTGGAAAACCAAAAAGCTTTTTGGGAAGACATGATTTTTAAGTACCCTACTTACAGACAAGCTTGGGAGGAACTGGCCAAAGTGGAGGAAAAATTAGGCAACACTAAGGAAGCCCAAGAAGCTGCGGACACGGCTAAACAGATTTCTCCTAATTCTCCTTAACTTCCGGAGCTTCTGGAGCCGGCTCTGCGGCAGGGGCTTCACCTTCTACAGGAGCTTCTTCGGCCACAGGAGGCGGTGCTACTTCTTCCTCTTTTTGAGGTGGTTCAACTTTGGCAACTATTTGGTCCTCACCGGCCTCAAGTTTAACTTTTTCCCTATCATATTTTAAATCCTTAACCAGTATTGCCTGGTCAACTTCAACCAAACCAGAAATATCAACTTCGAATTTATCGGGTAAGTCGGTTGGGAGCGCTTCCACGTCAATTTCAGTCAGCTGATGGACCACTGTTCCAAGAGCTTGGCTCTCAGCCGGTGACTCCCCAATCAACTCCACAGGAACAGTTGCCGTAACTTTCTTGGTGAGATCAACCTGGCGAAAATCAACGTGAAGAGTTTCACCGGTTACCGGGTCTACCTGAATATTTGAGATCAAAACCGGTTTAACTAAAGTACCGACTGACAGCTCTACGACTGAGGTTTCCCCTGCTTCGTCATATACTTTCTTGAATTCGTCTTTCTTGACAGTTATTGTCTGTGACTTAACTTTGACGCCATAGACATTGGAAGGCAACAGACCCCCCCTGCGCAAGGTTTTTACTTTTCTACCAGTTAGCTTTCTGGCCTGAGCCGTTAGTTTGTACTTTTTCATTATTCTTCTTTCACCAAAAAAAGGATTTTACTAAATCCTCTGCCAAGCTTGTATTGTATACCAGATCCCCTTTTGGTTCAACAGACAAAGGCAAGGAAACATTTACACTAACCGGATCTGAGATGGTCCCAGCTTGTTTGCGCCAAAAAACTCTGTATTCTCCGGGCCTGGTGAAATCAAGGTTTGCTTTATCAGTCCAGGAAAATAGTATCTTTGAGCGCTGGCCTGAGGGGACTTCAATGACTACACCTGCCTCAGCTCTGCCTGATTTTTCAAACACTTCTGGTTTCTTGGTCTGCCTACCGTCTATCGAATCTATCGTCACATCGTCAATTTCAACATTCCCGGGTAATACCACCCGTATATAACTTTTGTACTTTCCGGCCAGCCCGAGCGACGCCGGAGAATTGTTTTTAATATCAACCACGAGGGAGTTTATTATCTTTTTGTCTGCCACTTTGCTTGTTAGGACCATTTGCCGCTCAGTAAAATAGTTGGCTTTATTGACCCCAACATTGGCCTCAACCGCCCCGAAGACGCTGGTTGCACAGTTCCCTGCGCAATCGGCTACCGATATTTCCCCATCCCAACCCAAGTTAGATATTGCATTAGCCGCATCTTTATTGTGCAGAAAAACTTGGATGTGCCGTTGCCTAAGATTGGTAACCATTTTTTTGGCAAGGGCTACGTAGTTTGTTTCGTTCAGCTGGCTAATTTGTGTCAACATTGCGCTGGCTAAAGCAGAGAGCAGATTGGCCTTTTTCCTTGATCCCGGAAAGAAGTCTTCTTCGACCTCATACTGGACACGCTCATACAGGTTTTTGGCGTCAATTGTTTGATTAAAATCGGCAACATGAACCGAACCAATCTGCTCCAACACCGATTTAGCTACTTCCAAATCAACCGCCACTACCCCATCGACAGACCGATCTATTTCTTTGTCCAGAAACCACTCAATTTGTGCAGCTGCAGTTGGAAAATCCGGGTCCCAATTGGCGTCTCTTAAAAACCAGTTTGCCTCCCCCAAATAGTATTTAATCGGAAGAGGTGGCTCGACGTGGCCTTTGAGCTGGCCGTCTGCAGAATAAACATCCATAACAGCAAGATCAAGGAGTTTACCTTTAGTGAAAGTTGCTAGAGCAAATGACCCAATGAACCCTCCCGTTGGCCGCAGCTCCATATTGTTTTGGAAAAGGATTAAATAGGTTTTTGTTGCTTGCCCCCCCAGAAGGTCGGGAAGATTTCTCACCAGGCCAAGTGAGTTGGCCGCATAGAAACGTAAGGTTTTAAGTTCAGGAAATCTGCCTTTGGCTTCACTTTCCAAAAAGGACGTTTGTTGGTAAAGCGCTTCCAACTCAAGATTTAAACTCTCGGAAAGAGCCTCTACGTCATAGGGCTCGTCGTCAAAAATGCCGCTGACTATTTCGGATGCCAGGGCCGTGACTTTAATCGCTCTTTGCCCAGAGTGAGCCGCTTGCTGCACCAGAATCGCATCGTCAAAGCCAAAGCCCAGCCATTTGCCTAGCACGGGAACTGAGGATAGTGCACGCATGCCTTCAAGGCTCATGTCTGCAAGTTTGCCTGAAGTGTTTAGATAAAAACCAACTCTAGTTGTTTTACCTTGGGTAAAGTTGTCATATGCTCGCTTCAAAAGCACTCCCGATGCCCCCAGGGCAACATATGGGGAAGAAATTAAAGTAATTACAACAGCAACGGCGACGGCTATGGGAGAAAGCTTTTTTAAGCCGATTTTGGGAAGTTTTGGGATCTTAAATTCAGGTACTCGAATACTGATGACAAAATCTTTCTTGGTGCTCTGCACCGGCATTTCCACTTCAGGATGGATTTGTGTTTTCCAGTTTTTTGAAAACCAAACCAGGGTGTCTTTGAGGTGTTTTTCATTCAAAGTCCGGTCAGCGATAACGACTTCATTTTTATCAAAGCCGTAAGAAAAGGCGGCTTTTACCACCTGGCGCACAGCATCTCCGACAAAAATCGGGTAAATTTCTTCATCTGTAACTGGAATAACGAGCGTTCTCCCGCTGATTGCTTTTGAAATTAATCTGGCCGTTGGCCAAGGCATGGCCGTTTCCATCCGTGGCCCAAACACCTCTCCGAGATAAACTATCTGAACTGGAAAATCTTTCTCCAAAACTCTTTCTTTTACACTCTTAACTATTTCCTCAGATAAGCTTGCCTGAACAAACGGCAACAACACAAAAAACTTCGGAGCAAACTTTTTGGCAAGCGCCGTCGCCAGAGCCAGTCCCGCAAGTGAAGGCGTCGCCGAAAAACCGCTCATGAAAAAAAGATAATCACAGATTTCGGGGTACGCTGCGGTTAGTGAAAAGACTTTCAGAAACTCGTTATCTTTTAAAGGGTAAAGCGCTTTTACCCATTGATCCGGCTGGTTTGAATAAACAAAAACCACGCAGTTTTCAGCTAAAAGCAACTCCGCCAAATTGTAGCCCACGAAGTTAGCATCTGATATCAAAAACACAACCGGTTTGCCTCCAAAATTATCCCCATCCATGGTCCGTATCAAAAGTTTAACACATGGTGCTTGAGTTTTTTCGGACTGAGAAAAAGAAAGTAAACCAAGACTTTTCCACTAACGGATAGTCTAAGACGTGGAAGCCCGGTCCTTTAACGTGGAAGAATCAATTGCTAAGTTAACCAACGAATCCGCAATTTTATTTTTACTGCGGGGGACGTGGACATAACTTACGCTACCGATTTTATTTTCAAATCTTTTTATTTGACCAGCAAGCTTCTTTAAGTTTTCATTTCTAATTTTGTAAACGCCGGTTAATTGCCTTGTTACCAATTCTGAGTCTAGGTAAAAAATGGCGGGTTCGCGTTGACCTAACCATTTCAGTGCTTCAAGCACCGCTTGATACTCGGCGATGTTGTTCGTAGTTTTACCAATATATTTTGAAAACCGTTTTAGTTCTTTGGCGTTCTGATAGGCCACAAATCCAATCCCCGCCGGGCCGGGATTGCCTCTTGCTCCCCCATCACAATAAATTTTAATTTCAGGCATCTTTACTTAAGCTTGCTCCAATTACTATACCAAAAAGCAGTTGGGTCTGCTGGAGGGTTAACCAGTAGTGATCTGCCAATCCTATCAATAAAATTGCCAGGATTGAAATTACTAATTTCCAGTTTCTAATTTTTAATGAATTTCGCAATGACCTAATTAGCAAATAACTTAAAAGCAACAAACCCACAACCCCCGTCTCCGTCGCAACAAGAAGAAAAATATTGTGGACGGGCTGACGGTTAAGGCTCGCGGGAATAAAGTTACCCAGACCGACTCCAACCAGCGGCGAACGGCCAAAAAGCTCCCCCGCTTTGCTTGCCAAAACCAATCTTTGGTCAACACTTTGGGCCAAGTTGTCAGTCATAGCTAAGATTCTGGTTGCCAAGATCGGCAATAGCAGTGAAAAAATAATCGTCAAAAGCGGCAAGTACTTTAAACTACCCGCTAGCTTACGGCGAAAAAGAAAAATCACACCAATAATTCCGGCCGCCAAAATGGCGCTTCGGGAAAAAGAGAGAATTACCAGGGGTAGGCCCAAAACGGGCGCTGCGGCCAGGGCAAAGCCGGCCATTTGATTAGGGTGGCCAAAAGCCGCATAAGGCCGCATAATCTGGTATCCGAAAAGATCAACCAGCGCAATCCCGGGCGTATTAGCAGCAAAAGTCCGCTCCCCAAAAAACCAAAATGGACCACCAATTGTTTTCTGGACAAACAGCTGCCAGACCGCAAGTAACGTGGTATAACTAATGGCAATCGCCAACGGCTTACTCACCCATTTTTTAATTTCCCTCCAATTTTGGGACACATAATACGCCAGCAACCCAATTTCCAAATACTTCAGCCACCAAACGAGCGCCACTTGCCAACGAGCCGCACCCAGAATATTGACAACAGCAAAGGCCAAAAACAACAACGTATAGCGTGTAATGTGCAAATGTTTAAAACGCCAAGCAGCCAGTAACAAAATAACAATGACGTCTGTCAAATAAATTTTGGGGGCTAAGTAATCAATTCTAATTCCAAAAACTGTCGCCCAGGCGGGCCAGAAGTGCAGGCCCAGTTGGACCGGGAGTAGGAGAACTAAAATTTGAAAAAGTCGGAGGTGGAACTTCACTTAATTTTAACCACCAAATATCTTTCTTCCCCATCACCCTCAGAGAAAGTCTCCAAATCTTTGGCTTCAGCCAGAGCCAGGTGAACCAGACGTCTTTGGCTGGCATCAAGATTATATAAATATTGGGGGTCGCCAGTTTCCCGGGCACGCTCACCGGCTTGGTCAGCCAAATGCCTTAAGTGTTCTTCCTGTTTTTCTCTCCAGTCTCCGATATCTACCGTTACTCTGACCCAATCCCCCCGACTTTGCCTAAGCGCCATTGCCAGAAAAGTTTGGATTGCCTGGAGTGTCTCTCCCCTTCTGCCAATTAATAGGCCCGTGTCATCATCGGCGGAAATATTGACTAGTACTCCCCCATCTTCCTCACTAACATCAAATTTGGATTTGATCCCCATAAGGTCCAGGAGTTCTTGGGTTAGTTTTTTAACTTCTTCCACGGGCTTGATTTTAACAAATTACTGAACATTTTGCCATTGGTTTGTTGGACCAACTGAAAAAGTGAAAACACCGCCCAATAAAGCGCAAGTCCGGCAGGAAACCTCATTCCGGCTAAAATTGTAATAATAGGGAAAGTGTAAATTGCGGAATTTTGCATCGCGGTGGCAAAGTCGTCTGTCACCTCTTTCGTTTTCCCCGCCAGTTTGGCTTCCGTTTTTGTCTGCGGGCTCATTAGTTTGGCTGAGATACCTTGGACAAGCGCGGCAATAATAATTATCGGCCCAGGCAAAGCAAAAGGTAAAAAGTCGACTTTAAAAACGTCTGGTTTACTAATGTCTGCATACAAAAACTTCAGGTTAATTGCCGTATCTGTAGAAAGCTTTAGTGGTTCATAGAGATACTGGTTAAAACCTTCAACTATATTCTGGTTAGAAAAGACGTTCATGAAAAGGCTGAAAAAAGTAATTAAAATGACAATTTGGACTATATAGGGGAGAAAACCACCGCCCGGTTTAATGCCTTTTTGCTTATAAAATTCCATCTGGGCCTGCAGCAGTTTTGTTTTATCGCCCTTGTGTTTGTCTTTAAGTTTATTAAGTTGTGGCGCAAACTCCCGCATTTTTTTCATCGAGTCCATATATTTTTTGGTCAGGGGATTAAGGGCCAGTCTTAAGGCAATCGTGAAAGCAATAATGGCAATGCCCATATTCTCCCCAAAAAGCCTGTAAAAAATAATCAGGCCATTGGCGAGGGGTTCTTTAATTAGTAAGCGAAACATGTTTTAGAAAAGCGTCGACTTCCTGCATAATCTCACTTGTATATTTTCTCGCAATCTCGCCTTTTGTCAAGACAACGACATCGTAACCAGGTTTAATTTGCGACAAGTTGCGGCGAATCGCGTCTCTGAGAGCTCTTTTAATTTTATTACGAGCAGTTGCCAAACCTGAAATTTTTTTGGAAATGACAAAGCCAAACCGGGAGGGTTTTTTGTCTCTACGGTTATAGACGAGAAAAGTAAAAAAGGGATGATTGTACGCTTTCCCTTTTTTCTTTACTCTCTCAAATTCTTCCTCTTTAGTGATTCGATAGGGGCGAGCAAGCATTTAATGGGTAAGCCTTTTTCTACCCTTGGCTCGTCTTGATTTCAAGACGGCTTTTTTCTTCCTATTGGTAATTCGAAAACCGAATTTTCTTTTCTTTTTAATTTTGCTTGGTTGGTAGGTTCTTTTAACCATGCTTTAATTATATATTAAAACTAGTAGCAGTAGTAGTAGAGGATGTGGAAATGTTAGTAGTGAAGCAAAGCGGGCAGGGGATAAACTGTTGATAATATTGTTGATAAGTTAAATAATTTTGTTGATAACTTGATAACCGGAAATTTTATCCTCATTATATCCTCAAAGAGAATTTTTTATCCCCAAGATATCATTACGGATACCAACATCGTGGCTGGCCAGTTGGCTTATTTTATGCACAGCGTGAATGACCGTGGAATGATCTCGCGCCAGCATCCGGCCAATTTCTTGCAAAGGCAACTCTAGCTCGGTTCTCAAGATATACATCAGAAGCTGCCGGGGGCGGGCGATGATACGGGCACGGGTTTTGCCTAACAAATCCTTTTTAGAGACAGAAAAGCGTTTAGTGACAACGTCTATTACATCAATGGGGTTGGCCTTTTTTATCGATTCGCCGTTTTGCTCTGCTGTACCCTTGGAAAGAATGCTTTGGACTAAGTCTGGTGTTATGGGTACGCCTTTGATTTTAGTTTCACTCATGATCCGAGTTAAGACTCCCTCGATGGTTCTGGCCGATTCGATGTTGCCGGCAATTAACTGGATAATGTCTGACTCAATAGCCAGCCCTTTTTGAATTGCTTTGATCTGTGTGATGGCACATCTTAGTTCAAAATCAGGTTTGCTGATGTCTACAGTTAAACCGGCTTCAAAGCGACTTCTAAGGCGCTCTTCAAGCTTGGCAATTTCAGTCGGTGGCTGGTCTGAAGTCATCACAACTTGGCCCCCGGCCCCGGTTACGGCATTGAAAGTATGGAAAAATTCGTCTTGGACTGCGTCTTTGCCGGCGATGAATTGAATGTCATCAACCATCAGAAGTTTAGCCCGGCGATATTTGTTTCTGAAGGCCTGGGTGGTTTTATTTCTTATGCCTTGAACAATGTCGTTGGTAAACTGTTCACCGGTACAAAACATGACCGGCTCCAGGCCCTTTTGAATACTTCTGATGCCAACCGCATTCATTAAGTGGGTTTTGCCCACGCCGACGCCGCCCCAGATAAAAAGAGGATTGTAAGCGGTTCCGGGATTGGTCGCGACGGCTTCAGCCGCGGCCCAGGCCATTTGGTTGGTGGAGGAAACGGCAAAGTTATCAAATGTCAGGTGGGCTCTAAGGTTTGTGTTAGTTAGTTTTGAAAGAAAGTCATCATTGGCGCTTTCGTCAAAGAGAGGGGTAGCTTCTTCTTTTGTTTTTTTAATGGCTTCCGGTGATTGTTTGACAATAAAAGTAAGGTCAGCGGGGGAGTCAAGAGTTCTTATTAGCGCATCCTGAATGAGGCCAAAATACCTAGTTTCAAGGGTCGATTTGATAAAAGTCGAAATACAACCGATTTCAGCCAAATATCGGTTTTTGGTGGTTTTCCTTATTGAAGCCAAATGGGTTTGGGAAATCCAGGTCGAGAAAATGGCAGAGGAGACACTTACCCTTATGGATTCCAAGACATCTCTCCATAAATCGTCCTTGTTGATTTTTTCCATAGCGCCCGCATGTTAGTAAGTTATCAACAAAGTTTCAATCCCCAAAAAAACCGAAAAACTTTATGCTATACTCATTTTTAATGAGGCTCACCGTTCTCCAAGAAGATTTAGCTAAAGCTTTGGCAAGCGCCAGTCGCTTTGTAAGCAGCAGAGCTCAGCTGCCGGTTTTGGGTAACATTATGCTTTCGGCAAAGAAAACCAAGCTTTTGGTGGCGGCGACTAATTTAGAAATGGCCATCTCAATTTCGGTCGGAGCCAAAGTGGAGACAGAAGGGGAAATAGCAGTTCCCGCCAGAACGGTAACTGATATTGTCGTTAATCTTGCTCCGGGCCAGACTCAGCTTGTGGGTGAAAAAGAGCAGCTTAAAATCTCACAGAGCACGTTTTCTTCGTCAATCTCTGGGATGAATACCAACGATTTTCCCGCCGTTTCCCAAGGGTTAGGAAGCGACAAAGTGGCCCTCCCCGAAGAGTTTATGGGTGCTTTGGGAAAAACTATTTTTGCAGCCTCTACAGACGAAACCAGGCCGGTTCTGATGGGAGCACTTTTTATGCTGGAAGGCAAGGGTCTGAGTCTTGTTGCCACTGACGGCTTTAGATTGTCACAAAAGAAAATTTCTTTGTCTGACAGACAGAAAGAAAAAACTTTGAAAATGATTTTGCCCAGAAACACACTTTCTGAGGTCGTGAAGATGGGGGAGGGGAGTTTACAAATGCAAATAAAACCGGCCGAGAGCCAGGTAATTTTTGCTTGCGGCAAGACGGTGTTGTCAAGTAGGGTAATTGAGGGGGAATACCCGGACTTTGAAAAAATAATTCCCAAAGAGTCAAATACAACAATCTCAGTAGACAAGGTTGAGTTTGTGCGGGCAATTAAATTGGCCAGCGTTTTTGCCAGAGAGTCGGCCAATGTAGTTAAATTTGAAATTGGGGACAAGACTCTTGACGTCTCAGCTTCCTCGCAAAAAAGCGGGGAACAAAAAACCAGCGTAGATGCTAAAGTTGAAGGAGACGGCCTTACAATTTCATTTAATTACAAATTTATCGAGGACTTTTTGAATTCTGTCAGTGGCCAAGATGTGGAGATGAAATTTGGGGATGTTTCCTCACCGGGGGTGTTTCTTGACCCCCCCGATCCTGATTATCTCCATTTAATCATGCCGGTCAAGATTCAAGAATAGTCAATTTTTTGGTTTAATTTTAAGAAACAATTTTTTGGCTAGGGCTTCGTAAAAAGCGATCATTTCTTTTCTATCAAGATCCACAAGCATTTTAGGAAGGATTTTTGTTTCTTTGATTTTCAAAATCGAATTGGCCAGGAAAAATTCTGAAAGACCCAGATCTTTTTGTTTAGCCATTTCATAGAGCTTTTTAAAAGAAAGATTTGTTTTGTTGAGAATAAAAAAAAGGTCAACAAAATCTTTTGGATCCACCCGTCCGAATATCGCTAAAATTTTGTTGGAACCGATATTTTTCAGCGAGTCAAATCTTACTTTGTTTTTGGTTTGTATTATTCCAAAATGGACCGGAATGTCTTTGACCAAATCAATTTTCAACTCTGTTTTCCTTTTATCTTTGACAATGTATTGTAGAAAAGTGTCGGTGATTGTTTGCTTTTCAATTTTTAGACCAAGCCTTTCGATTATTTTGACCATTTCCAAGTTAACTTCGTTAAAATCAATTTCTTGTTCTTGGGTAAAAAAGTCCAGATCAAAGCTCTCTCGGTGTTGAAAATAGAACTTGGCCAGGGCTGTTCCGCCGGTCAGATAAAAATCTTGGCTGAAACGACCAGCAAAAAAAGCCTTTAAAAATTTGTCTTGTAGTTTAATATAAGCTGACATTCAGACGGTCTCCCAAACACGGAGGGCGTTTTCCCAAGCTTCTCGAACTGGTGGCTTGAGGCGAAGTTTGGGGAACATTTCTTTAACTTCCTGATAGGTAGTGTATTTCCAAACGTCTTCTAACTTGGCACTTTCCAAGATTCGCGAGAGGATCCAGATTTTTTCAGTTTCGTTGCTGCCATGCAAAATTTCCCCGACCTCTTTCTCTGTCAGGTCATAATCCCACAAAAAATACAGCCGCTGGTTCTTGCTCATGAGATATTATAACATGCCGGTTAAGATTCAGGAGTAAATTAGTTGTTTAAAAATTCTTGGGAAATAGCGGGCATGAAAAGTGTCGCAGGAACACCATTTTGACCTTGGAAGTCGATGGATGATTCGAGAACTAGGATGGGTTGAAGAGTTGTTTGAGTTCCCGAGCTTTCCTGAAGGTATGCGATATCAATGTTATTAACAATAATTTGGTCGATTTTTATGTTAGATAGTTTTACCAGACCAATTTTCCCTTCGCTAATAATTTGTAATCTTGCTTCACCAACGCTTGCCTTAAATTCGTCGAAATTTTTTATTGGGTAGAAAATGGTTGGGATAGATTGATTGATACCATCAACATAAAGAGAATAGACTTCAGAATTTCGATTTAAAGTTACTCTTATGGAGGCGATACTTTCATCGTCACTGACGATGTCATAATTATCTATTTTCTCCCTAAAACTCAATTCAACTAGGCTAGCAGAATCTTTATTTGTTATTGAGAAGCCTTCGTAGCCGGGGTTTATATATACTGCCTTTTTAAAACTCAGATTTTGAGTGCTATATAAATTTTTCTGGACGAGAAACTCTTTTGCCGTCGTAACAAGTTCATTTTCTGAAGCGAAATTTTGGAAAATTGTTGTTGTGGATACAGAATTAGACTGGTAGTCAATGATTCTTAGAGTCGGGATAATTCTTAAAAAACCAACATCTTCATCCCAAATGAGAACTCTACCTTTTAGGATATCATTGGCAAGAAGCGGTTCCTCCACAAAACTAAGGTTATTGGCAATTTTTGTTGCCTCATTGATATCAAGAGGATTGGTATTGAGTCTATAGACCAACATCTCTTTTGGTATCTTGTACTGACTTTTATTTAGGTTAATTTTTATTTGACCTTCATAGGTTCTTATATGACTTGAGATTTTGGGTGCATTTATTTTTGCCTCAGGAATCTTCGTCTGCTTTTCTTTTTGAGAAACAATGAAGAACACAACCCCAAATATGGTGAAGCCTAAAACAACAATCCCTATGACAAGGAATTTTTTTGATTTTAATTTTTCAAACATAGTCATATTTTACCCTTGATTTTAAGGGATGAAAACACCACATTCATCAACCGTATCGCATTCAAGCGGAACGTCTTTAGGAATATATGGCGGGGTCATATATGGAGGGGGATTCCCGACACTCCTATCTTTTGTTGATCCATCAGAGTTTTCGAATTCGTAATGGACGTGTGGAGCACTTGCCCAACCACTTTTTCCCATTAATCCTACGGCTTCGCCTGCTTGGACTAGTTGACCCTCGTACACGGAGATGGTTGACATATGTACGTATAGAGAATAAAAAGTCTGCCCACCGCAATTTCCTTCGACTCTAACAGCATTTCCACCTAGATAGCCGACTCCTGCGAACACTACTTTTCCGGGGTGAGTAATGTACACTAGGTCATCTTTGGTAATACGTCTGTTTGCGGGAGCGATGTCAATGGCTTCCTGAAAGCTCAGATAAACACCATCAGGAGTAACCGCTGGTGGTCCGTGGGACCGATCTCCACCCGGGCCTTGGGTTATAGTGTAGGGAAGGGAGGGATCAACATTTACAGGCCAACTTGTTGGGCATCCCTCCTCAGCAATGATGGGGATTGTTCCTGTGAAACTTGTGGCAGTGCTAGGGACCAAGTAAGCGCCGGAGTTGATGATGAAAAGGATCAGAGCTACGAAGACGGGGATAGAAACCATCGAGATAATTAATGGTTTGGCGATTGATCCCAAGAATAATCCTGGCACTGCGGCAAGAGCCGGGGCGGCTAGAAAAAGTCCGCCGCCGATGGCCAGGGCCGGTGCACCAAAGGCTAACCCTGCAGCAACCGCCCCCGCGGCAAGAAGTTGTTTCCAGTCAAGATCAAGCTTTTTTAAAAGTCCTTTGACTTTATCAACTAGCCAATTAATCACTTTCCCCAAGATTTGTGTGACGAGCCATACAATGGCAGTGCCGATTGGCCCGCCAACTGCAAAACCCAGGGCCTCGGCCGCAGCGGTAACGGCGCCTTTCAGAGTAAACCCTGCTACTTTTTTAAACGCTTCCTTGCCAATGACTTTGGTAACGCCTTTGGCCACAGTGTCGGCAACCGCACTTTTTGCTCTTTGTCCAAAACCCAACATGTCCGCGGCCCGAAAGAAAAGTCCTCTAACACCTCGATAGTGGGGGAGAGCAGAGACATTAACATCAAATCCAAAACCTGTTGTTTGACTAGCAGTAATTACATTTCTTACTTTGATGTTGGGAGTGGTGCCGGCGCTAGCCAGCTGTAAGAAGGGATTATCTGAAACAATTCGCTTCAGTTCAGCAATGTCTTTTTGGCTCAAAACAATTCCGTTCTCTCTGGCAAGCGCTTTCAGTTTTTCTACCTCAAAAAGACCGTGGCCAGCCAGCGCTTTCATTTTTCCCTCCAGTTGAGTTTTAGGATCTTCAGATTTTGACTCATGGAGCCCGGCCAGAAGAATGGTTGAGGTTGAGACCGGCTGTACAGGGGCAAAAGTGTAGTCTGAAATTTCAATTGCCCCCTGTGGCTGGGCAATGATTCCGCCAACGGTCGGCAAGGAAGATTCCTTAAGTTCAATTCCCAAGGCCTGTCCAACAACTGCTTGATCAGCGCCAAACATCATTTGGGCGACGGCTTTGGGCCCTGAGGCGGCGGCGGCACAGAGGTCAATGAGGGTATTTCGGGCGCGGATGTTAGCTGTGGGGGCAACAGCCGAGACAAAAGCTTGAGGGCTACCAGCGCTTTGAGCTTTTTGATTTATTTCCTCAACTTTTTGAGTAAAGTCAACCGGTTTGCCGGTGCTGACACTGATGGGGATGAAATATCTCGGCCCTTCGGGAATGACGATCGGTTCTTCAACCAACTTTCTGGCCTCCTCTTTAACTTCGACTTCAGGAACTTTTCTTTGCTCGGCGGCTTTTTTTTCTATCTCGATGAACTCTTTAGCGCGTTGCCTGCCTGTAGCTTCTTGGATTTGCTGTTGTCTTATTTGTTCTTCTGCTTGGGGGACAAGCTCTTCTAGTTGTTCAGTTGTGGGACGGTTTGGATCTAGCGGCCGCTGCGAAGCAATTTCCAAAAGTGCCTTTAGTGTTTTACTTTTTATAAAAGTTTCGAATTCATAGAGTTTAAACAATCTAACTTTTTTAAATTCGTCAAAGTAAGGAGTTAGTTGACGTCTTAATTCTTCTGAAGGCTTATTTTTATATTTTTCAATATCCACCAATATTGCCTTGGCGATTTCTGGAGTTAAGTTAAATATGTTTTTGGCTTCGTTATCATCCATTTTCTTTGGCTATGGTAGCAACTTCGGCGGGAGTCGGTATACTTTGCGCGATAACTTCTTGAGGTTTAGTGGTAATTAATTTGTACTCCTCAGGGGAGGCGACCACGCGGATGGGAGCGTGGTGCGGCCCGGCAAAGAAAATTCCCTCACCAATGTTAGCGGCCAACAAAAGTTGTTTTTCCCCCTGTGACAAATAAAAGATTTCGGCGACCTTGTCGATGGCGGCGGGGGACTGTTTTAAAAGAAGCCGCAGGGCCGAGTTGGTAACAATGGCTTTGCCGATGTCTTGGGTCAGAAAGTCTTCAACGTCCTGAGTGATGGTAGTTAGGCCCAGGTAATATTTTCTGGCCCGCTTAACCACCGACCACAAAAATTGGGCTGAATCGGGGTACTTCATCATCTGCCAAGCCTCCTCAACTATTAGAAGCCGTTTTTTAAGATCGCTTTTAACTTTAGTCCAGATGAAATCAAGAATGACAAACATGGCAACCGGCCGCAAAGCATCCTGCAGATCTTTGACAGAAAAAACCGTAAAGGGATTTTTAATGTCAATGTTTGTTTGTTGATCAAAAATGCCAACGTAGCTGCCTTTAACGTATTTTTCAATGCGTGCGGCCAAATCAAGAGCGTCGGGGACCTCCATCCCAATTAATGCTTTGTAAAGGTCTTCCATTAAGGGTGCCTCCT